>Ga0315909_10004116_pt1 | contig 17326 bp, 16 predicted proteins | sample LakEriMetagenome_11_FD_203527 | JGI IMG/M metagenome (GOLD analysis project Ga0315909, IMG submission 203527) | Freshwater fungal communities from buoy surface, Lake Erie, Ohio, United States - Buoy 2 MA125 | ecosystem: Environmental > Aquatic > Freshwater > Lake | place: USA: Lake Erie, Ohio...
GTTCTGCCACCAATTTTACCAACAGCTGCTTCCCGTCTCATCCTCTCATGGGTTGATCTTGGCAACATTCCATATTCTGCTGTAACCCATCCTTTTCCAGAACCAACAAGCCATCTTGGAACTTTTGCATCCACTGAAGCGGTACAAACCACTTGGGTTTCACCAAATCTTACAAGGCATGAACCTTCAGAATTTTTAATAAAATTTGGAATTATCTCAATTTTTCTCAAACTAAGATTGTCTCTGTTATCTTTTCTCATAATAAAGCTAGAAATTCAAAATATAGTACCTATATATGACAAAAAAATTATAAAGTATTGCTTTAAATATATAGTCTTATGAATAACAAAGAAGAAACTACTCCTATTAAAAATCAAGATACAAAAATTGATACCCAAGAAAATAATGGGACTGAACTTAACGTTGAAAAAAATTTAGAAAATAATAGTGAAGAAAATCTAGAAAATAATCTTAAAAAAAAAATTGAAGAATTAAATGATAAACTGCTTCGCTCTTTAGCTGAAAACCAAAACCTTAGAAAAATTCATGAAAAAGAAAGGGAGGACTTAATTAAATATAGCTCCTCTTCCTTTGCAAGAGAAATATTAAACCTTGCTGACAATTTAGAAAGGGCCTTTGGTTTATTTAAAGATAATCCTAAATTTAAATCAGATGAATTTAAAGATACTATGCTAGGCATAGATCTTATTGAAAAAGAATTAATTAATAGCTTTGATAAAAATGGAATTAAATCCTTTGAATCTGTTGGTAAAAAATTTGATCCTAATTTTCATCAAGCCTTAAACGAAGTTGAAAGCGAACAGGAAGATGGAATAGTTATTAATGAGATACAAAAAGGTTATATGTTAAATGATCGTCTTTTAAGACCAGCCCTTGTATCTATCTCAAAAAAAAAGACTAATACCAACGCTTAAGGCAATAAAATCAAATAAATTAAGGGTTTTTAAGTTAAAAAAATTTAGCCTTAAAGGTTGTAATCTTTAAATTAAACACCACATAGATTTAACAAATTAATAAAAAATAAAATTTTATGTCAAAAATAATTGGAATAGATTTAGGAACTACAAACTCATGCGTAGCCATTATGGATGGTGCGCAACCAAAAGTATTAGAGAATGCTGAAGGGGTTAGGACAACGCCATCAATTGTTGCATTCACTGAAGCTGGAGAAAAATTAGTTGGCCTTCCTGCAAAAAGACAGGCAGTCACAAATCCTGAAAACACTTTTTTTTCAGTTAAAAGATTAATAGGTAAAAGTTTTGATGATTCTAATTTAAAAAAAGATATCCAAGGACTTCCTTACAAAGTTATAAAATCTGATAATGGTACTGATGCTTGGGTTCAGTCTCGAGATAAAAAATATTCACCTAGTCAGATATCTGCATTTGTTTTAATGAAGATGAAAGAGTCTGCTGAAAAATATTTAGGCAGTGAAGTAAAGCAAGCTGTCATCACAGTTCCAGCTTATTTTAATGATGCACAAAGACAGGCAACTAAAGATGCTGGAAAAATTGCAGGTCTTGAAGTTTTAAGAATTATAAATGAGCCAACTGCAGCAGCGCTTGCTTACGGACTTGATAAAAAAAAAGCAAAAACTATCGCTGTATATGATTTGGGTGGCGGAACCTTTGATATATCGGTTCTTGAATTAGGTGATGGAGTTTTTGAAGTTAAATCTACAAATGGAAATACTTCTTTAGGCGGTGATGACTTTGATGCAGTTGTGACAGATTATATTATTGAAGAATTTAAAAAAGAAAGTGGTATTAATTTAAAAACTGATAAATTAGCTTTGCAAAGAATTAGGGAAGCTGCTGAAAAAGCTAAAATTGAATTATCCTCTTCTGCACAGACAGAGGTAAATTTACCATTCATTACCGCAGATAAAACCGGTCCAAAACATGTAAACATGAAAATCACAAGGGCAAAATTAGAAGCTCTCACTGCAAAATTAATTGAAAAAACTATTGAGCCTTGCAAAATTGCACTAAAAGACTCAGGTTACACAGCGTCTGAAATTAATGAGGTTATTCTTGTGGGTGGAATGACAAGAATGCCAAAAGTTGTTGAAACTGTAAAAAATTTCTTTGGTAAAGAACCAAATCAAAGTGTGAATCCTGACGAAGTTGTTGCTTTAGGTGCTGCAGTTCAAGCGGGAGTATTACAAGGAGATGTGAAAGATGTTCTTCTTCTTGATGTCACTCCTTTATCTTTAGGTATTGAAACTTTAGGTGGAGTATTTACAAGATTAATTGATAAAAACACAACCATCCCAACTAAAAAAAGCCAGGTATTCTCAACTGCGGAAAATAATCAGCCGGCAGTGACTATTAGAGTTTTCCAAGGGGAAAGGGAAATGGCAAATGATAATAAGTTACTTGGTAATTTTGAATTAACTGGAATTGCACCAGCTCCAAGAGGAGTTCCACAAATTGAAGTAACCTTTGATATTGATGCAAACGGAATTGTAAATGTTTCAGCAAAAGACAAAGGAACTGGAAAAGAACAGAAAATTCAAATTCAAGCGTCAGGCGGCTTAACCGATGAAGAAATTCAAAAAATGGTTAAAGAAGCAGAAGCTAATAAAGAAGCTGACAAAAAGAAAAGGGAAGAAGTAGATGCAAAAAATCATGCGGATTCTTTAATTGCCTCAACTGAACAAAGCTTAAAGGAGCATGGAAGTAAAATTTCTGAAACCGATAAAAAAACAATTGAAAAAGATATGGAAGATTTAAAAGAGGCAATTAAATCTGACAAAACTGAAGATATTAAGAATAAAACTCAGCAACTTATGACTTCTTCTATGAAACTAGGTGAAGCAATTTATAAAGCTCAGCAAGAAAAGCCTGAGAACAATAAAAGTGATGCTAAACCTGAGGATAAAAAAGATGTCGTTGATGCAGAGTTTGAAGAAGTAAAAGACGATAACAAAAAAACAGGCTAATTATTCATTAGCTTTTAAACCTGGTTTAATATGCCTAAAAAGGACTACTATGATATTCTTGGCATAAATAAAAAAGCAACACCTGAGGAAATCAAAAAAGCGTATCGAACTTTAGCAATGAAATATCACCCTGATCGAAATCAAGGTGACAAAACTGCTGAAGCTAAATTTAAAGAGGCATCTGAGGCTTATCAAATTTTATCGGATCCTAAAAAAAAATCTTCCTATGATCAGTTTGGTCATTCTGCATTTGAAGGAGGAGGTGGATCGGGTGGATTTGACTTTGGTGGATTTGAATCTGGAGCATTTTCTGACATCTTTGATGATTTTTTTGGCGACTTTATGGGCTCTAGTCGAGGTGGAGGTCGATCTAAAAAATCAAGATCCAATAGAGGATCAGATTTAAAAATTAATTTAGAGGTTAGTTTAGAAGAGGCTTATTTTGGAAAAAAACAAACTATTAATTTATCCTCTAATGAGAAATGCGAAAAATGTTCTGGAAGTGGAGCTGAACCTGGCTCAAAGCCAAAAAAATGTTCAACATGTGATGGTTATGGAAAAGTTCGAACACAACAGGGATTTTTTACACTTCAACAGACTTGCCCTGACTGCGGTGGAGATGGAGAAATGTTATCAAATCCTTGTAAAGATTGTAGAGGATCTGGCGCGGTTAAAACAAAAAAAAATCTAACCATTCAAATTCCAAAAGGAGTTGATGATGGTACCCAAATGAGATTATCTGGTAAAGGAGATGCTGGTTATCGAGGAGGATCCAATGGTGATCTTTACGTTTTAATTAATGTTCAAAAACATAAAATTTTTCAAAGATCTGAGGAAAATCTATATTATAAATTACCCATTTCTATGACCGATGCTGCACTGGGTGCTGAAATTGAGGTTCCAACCATCGATGGTGGAAAATCAAAGGTTAAAATCCCGGAAGGCACTCAGTCTGGAAAACAATTTAGATTAAAAGGTAAAGGAATGCCTATTTTGAGAGAAAATGATTTTGGCGATCTTTACCTTGAAACTAATGTGATAATTCCAGAGTCTTTAAATAAAGAACAAAGAGATTTGCTTCTAAAGTTTAAATCTTTAGAGGATAGTGATAACAATTCTGAAATAAAAAACTTCATAAAAAAAGCTAAGAACTTTTGGAACCAGTAGTATATTAAATAACATAGCAGATTAATTTTTTATTTTTAAATTAAATAAATGTTTGAAAATAATATTCAAGATTTATTAGAAAATGGTCTTAAGTTTTTCAATAAAAATAATTTTGTTGAAGCTGAGAAAATTTATAAAAAAATATTAGAAATAGATAAAGAAAATGCGGAAGCATATTGTGGTCTTGGAACAATTAACGCTATTAGAAAAAAATATAATGAAGCAATAAACTATTTGAGTATTACAATTAAATTACAACCACAAAATTATTTTGCGTATAATAACATTGGGACGATTTTTTATGATTTAGAAAATTTTAATAAAGCAATAGAATACTATAATAAAGCGATTTCAATAAATGCTGATTATCTTAACAGTTTAAATATGCGGGCTCTTGCACATGAAAGATTAAATGATTTAAATAGTGCTATTAAAGATTATCAAATAATAAAAAAAAAATTTCCACAAGACTCTTTCATCGACGGTATTATTTTACTCACAAAAGCAAAACTTTGTTCCTGGGGTAGTTTTGAATACGAATTAAATAAAATAAAAAATAAGATTATTAATAAAAAACTTTCATGGGAACCTTTGACTTCGTTGATTCTTGGAGACTCAATAGAAATTCAATCCAAAACTTTGGAGCTTTATACAAAAGAAATAGCCATACATTTTGGTAGTAATTTTAAATATAAAAACAAAAAAAAAGAAAAAATTAAAATTGGTTATTTTTCTTCAGATTTTCGAAACCATGCAGTTTCTTTCTTAATATCACGAACTTTGGAATTACATAATAAAAAAGAATTTACAGTATTTGGTTTTTCTCTTTATAAAAATATAATTAAAGACAAAATGCGAGAGAGGCTAATAAAAAGCTTCGACTTCTTTTTTGACCTGGATGATATGACGGGTGAGGAAATATTAAATTTTGTAAGATCTTATGAAATTGATATTGCAATAGATTTAAATGGTTATACAGATAAAAATAAATTTAATATTTTCTTTAATAGAGTAGCTCCTATCCAAATTAACTTTTTAGGATATCCGGGAAGTATGGGATTTGAAACGATGGATTATATAATTGCTGATAAAATCTTAATACCGGATAATGAAAAAAAATTTTACAAAGAAAAAATAATTTATATGCCTGATACATATCAACCAAACGATGATACTATAGAAATTTCAAAAAAAATATTTACTCGTGCTGAATTAAAATTGCCTGAAAATTCTTTTATTTTTGCTTGTTTTAATAGTACGCATAAAATAACTCCTAAAATTTACCAAACCTGGATAAATATTTTAAAAAAAATTGATAATAGCGTTTTATGGATTCTTTATTCTAACAACCAAGTAAAAAATAACCTAATTAAAGAATTTAAAAAAAATTCTTTATCAGAAAATAGATTAATTTTTGCAGAAAAAATTGAACATTCATTACATTTATCTAGACTTAAAGTTGTAGATCTTTGTTTAGATACCACTCCATATAACGGTCACACAACCACAAGCGATGCATTACGGGCTGGATTACCTGTAGTGACTTGTATGGGAAATACTTTTGCGGGTAGAGTAGCTTCTAGTTTATTAAATGCTTGCAAAATGAAAGAGCTTATTACTTACGATTTAAATGAATATGAAAATTTGGCTATACAGCTTGCTTTGGATAAAGAAAAATTAAATTCTTTAAAAAAAAAAATAATAAATAATAAAGATTCTGTTTTATTTAATTCTAGATTATTCACTAAAAATTTAGAAAATGCTTATAAAAATGTTTATGAAATTTATAATTCAGACCTCAAAAAAAGAGATATATACATAAGTTAAAATGAAAAAAATAAATATTAGTATATCTGGTGGTTTAGGTCGTATGGGAAAAGTTTTAATAAAACTAGTTTGTAAAAATAAAAATTTAAAACTTAAAAGCATTACGGATCTTAAAGTTGGAAAAAAATTTGGCGGACTAAAAACCCTAAATAACACCATTGAAGCTTTTAGAAATACTGATGTTATTATTGATTTTTCGACTCCAAAGTCCTCAATGCAAATCTTAAATTTTGCAAAAAAACTAAAAAAAAAAATTGTGATTGGCACGACTGGTTTTACAAAAAATCAAGAAAATATTATTAAAAATTACTCAAAAAAAATTGCAATATTTAAATCAGGAAATATGAGTTTAGGAATAAATTTACTAGGATATATTACTAAAATTTTATCAAGAAAGATTCCAAGTAATTACCAAATTGGCATTTCAGATAACCATCATAAAGCCAAAATAGATTACCCATCAGGTACAGCACTAATGCTAGCAAAGGCACTCGCGGAAGGCAGGAATAAAAATTTAGATAAATTAAAAGGTAAGATTTTCTTAAATAAAAAAGGAAATCTGCAGGATAATAAGATTAATTTTTTTATTACGAGAAAAGGTAGAACTGTTGGCAAACACTCAGTAATATATAATAATAAAATTGAAAGTATTCAATTGAAACACACATCTTTCTCGAGACAATTATTTGCCGATGGAGCATTAAATGCTGCAATTTGGATAAGCAAAAAAAACAGGGGCTTATTTGATATGCAGGACATGCTTAATCTTAAATAAATTTATTTTTACCATTTTTGATGCGTCTATATAAATCCCAAGCCCTAAAACTTATTCAATTATTAAATCAATCTATTAAAAATCCAGAAACTTCACTCAAATATAGAAACAAGTTTACACTTTTAACTTCCGTTTTACTTTCTGCACAATGTACAGATAAAAATGTTAACAATGTCACTAAAAATATTTATAAAAAATATTACACCCCAAAACATTTTGCTAAACTGGGAATTTCAAAAATTAAAAAAATGATTAAAAGCATTGGACTCTTTAATATGAAAGCTAAAAATTTATATAATCTCTCAAAGATTTTAATTGAAAAATACCAAAGTAAAGTTCCAGATAATTTTGATAGTTTATTAAGTCTTCCTGGGGTTGGCAGAAAAACTGCAAATGTTGTATTAAATGCCGCTTTTAATAAACCAACCATTGCCGTAGATACACACGTATTTAGAGTAAGTAATAGAACCGGTTTAACAAAAGGTAAAAATCCAAACCAAGTAGAAGAACAGCTTCTAAAAATTCTGCCAAATAAATACTTAAAAAAAGCTCATCATTTAATTCTTTTACATGGCAGGTATACTTGTAAATCTAGAAATCCATTTTGTGCAAAATGTATAATTAGCAAAATTTGTTTATATAAGAATAAAAATGTCTAAAAAAATTATTGGCATAGGAAATGCTATCGTAGATGTATTTGTAAAAGTTGATGAAGGTTTTTTATTAAAAAATAAGCTTATTAAGGGTTCAATGAAACTTATTGAAAAGAGTGAATTTGATAGATTAAAAAATATAATTAAAATAGAAAAAATAGAGGCGGGGGGATCTGTCGCAAATACTATGACAGGTATAGCTCATCTCGGCGGAAACTCATCTTTTATAGGGAAAATTAACTCTGATAAATTTGGAAAAATCTACAAAAAAAGTCTCGAAAAGATAAATGTCAATTTTCTATATTCAATAAAAAATGAAAATTTATTAACTGGTGCATCTATTATTTTCGTGACGCCAGATTCTGAAAGAACTATGTGCACTCACCTTGGAATTTCATCTCAACTTTCAAAGAATGACATTAAAGAAGATTATATTAAAGATCATGAAATTATTTTTTTAGAAGGTTATCTTTGGGACAAAGGAGTAAGTGAGGAAATGTTTAGACATGTTATTAGCTTAGCCAAAAAAAATAAAATTAAAATTGCAATGAGTTTATCTGATAGTTTTTGTGTCACCAGACATAGAAAGGATTTTCTAAAGCTACTAAAAAATGATTTAAATATTTTAATTGGAAATGAGAATGAAATTAATAAGCTTATGCAAAAAAATAATTTAATAGATAGTATCAATGAACTTAAAAACCTTAATAAACTAATCATTATAACTAGGGGCGTTGAGGGTAGTGTTGCTGTTGCAAATAATGAAATTACAAATTGCAAAAGTGTAAAAGTTAAAAATATAGTTGATTTAACGGGTGCGGGGGATTTATTTGCGTCAGGTTTTTTTAAAGAATATTTAGAGAAGTCTAATATTAAGGATTGTCTTGAAGCAGGTTCAGAACTTGCTGCAAAAATTATTCAAAAAGTTGGAGCAAGAATTAATTAGACAAATAATATAAAGAATTCTTTTCAACAATAAAATTTTTATCATTGAAATATTTACTTATCTTTTTTCTTAAACGGTGAAGATGAGTCTCAAAAGCATGCGTCTCTAAATCAAGACTATGTTTCCAAATACTTTTGAGTAAAAAAGTTTTATTTAAACCATTATTGCTATTTAATGCCAAGATAAGTTCTAACTCTTTCTCGGTCAACTTAACTTTTATTTTTTGTTTGGTTATTGACCGCTGATTAGAATCTATCTCATAATCTCTAATCATTATTCTAGATTGTTTAGAAAAATTAAATTTTGTAACTAAAATATGCAAAATTTCCTTGAATGATATAATTTCAATAGGAAGCTCTAGCGATAAATGAAAATTTAATAAATATAGATTATTTTTCTTAATAAATTCTTTATCCTTTAAAAATAAAATAATGGGTTCATTTTGTAATAAAAAATTTTTAACTTCTTTAATTTTTAAGTTTTCCGGAAATAAAATTTTAACTAATATTTTTTTAATGCTATTGTCATTTTGATTATTAGAAATTGAAATATTTGCAATTTCAAGTTCTTTTAGTAAATCTAAAAATTGAACTGATCCGAAAATACTTAAATGAATATTATTCATAAAACATTTATATTACATAAAATATGATTATTATAAATAATTCTGGCCATTTAGAATATGAAAATTTAAAATTTAGATGTGCCCTAGGAAAAGCTGGTATAAAAAAAAAAATTAAAGAGGGTGACAATGTTACACCAAAGGGAAATTATAAAATAGTTAAAGCTTATTATAGAGCAGATCGAATAAAAAAATTATACTCTAGACTTAAATTCACCAAAATTAAAAAGAATATGGGGTGGTGTGATGACCCGAAGAGTGCAAAATATAATCAATTAATAAAGCTTCCTTCAAAATACAGTCATGAGAAGTTACATAGAAAAGATAATCTATATGATTTAATTTTAGTATTAAATTTTAACATAAATCCAATTGTTAAAAATAAAGGAAGTGCAATATTTATTCATGTGGCAAGAAAAAAATATAAACCAACAAAGGGTTGTATCGGGCTGAAAAAAAACAACTTAATTAAAATAATATCCTTAATACCAAAAGATATTAAAATTAATATAAATTAGAAAATATTTTTGAACCAACGCGCACCCATGTAGAACCGTTTAATACTGCTTCTTTATAATCATCACTCATTCCCATACTTAAATCTTTTAAAAAATTCTTGTCTGCTAGTTCCTTTAAAATTTTAAAAAAAAATTTTGGGTCTTTATTAACAGGCGGAATACACATTAAACCAATTAAATTTAGATTAGCTAAATTACAATAACTAATAAAGTTGGCTAAATCAGATATATGAATGCCTCTCTTTTGCGCCTCATTATCAATATTAATCTGAATAAAATATTTCAATTTCTTTTTTAACTTTATTTCCTGGTCGGAGAACGCATCTACTAATTTTTTGCTATCTAAAGAATGAATGTAATCAAAAATATTAAAAATACCGACCACTTTATTAGTCTGAATAGGTCCAATAAAATGTAACTTAACATTTGGGTATAATATTTTTAAATTTGGCCACTTTGAAAGGCTTTCCTGCAGTTTATTCTCGCCGAAATGAACGTGGCCTAATTGTATAATATCTTCGATCAAATTTGCCGGCTGATTTTTGGATACTACAATAAAATTAGTGGTGGAAGACAATTTTAATATATCATTTTTTATTTGAATATAATTTTGTATAATTTTTTTAGACATGAATGAATACAATTAAAAAATTTGTTTTTTTAGATACCATAAATCAATTAATTTCCGAAAATATTTTGAAGATAAAAAATATATCAGTTATTAATCTAATTAATCCTTATGAAAAAAATAAGCAAACAAATATAAATAATTTTTTTAAAATTATTCAATTTTGTAAAAATAATAATGTTCCTTTTTTTATCACAGATAATTATAAATTAGCAGTTAAAACAAAGGCGAATGGAATTTATTTAAATTCATTCAATAAAACAAATTCTTATAAGTCTTTTGGAAATGAAATAGATATTATAGGAGTGGCCCATAATCAATTGGAGTACTATTTTAAAATAAGACAAAATTGTAAATTAATATTTTTATCTCCAATTTTTTTTACAAAAAAATATTCAACAAACAAAACATTAGGTACATTAAGATTTAATTTAATATCAAAAAATTGGAAAGCAAAACTAGGGTGTCTTGGGGGGTTAACCTTACAAAATTTAAAAAAAACTAAATTAACAAAAGTTAACGCGTTGGGATTTAGATCTCTAATTTATGCAGAGGACATAAAAAAACCCGTCTACTTTTTAAGGTAGACGGGTTTTTAATAAAATTAAATTTATAAATTAAAACCTTGTTGAAGCTTTAACTATAATTTCTTTTGCATCTGATCCAGCAACTCCACCGATATTGTCAGTGTTAGTATACTCTGCGTTCAGAGCAACAGGTCCTAAACTATATCCAACTGCAACTATTTTGATTTTTTCATCAGCTGGTTTAGTTGATAGGTTGGAATCAGCTTTACCATATACAACTCCTAAAGATAAATCTTTAGTAGCTGCAAAAGTTAAGCTGGCAGCTTTACCTTTGATTTCTTCGTCTGAAGTAGTAGAGGCAACTTTTGCTCCACCTTCAGATTTTCTGTAATCAACTGCGGCTGTAATTTGACCGAAGTTATAAGCTCCAGTTAAAGTAGTTCCTTTTATTTTTCCTTGGCCAATAGTATCAGCAGATGATCTGTCAGAAGCATCTCTTCTATTGTGGAAAGCTGCAACTGTTAATCCTTTAACACCTAGATCACCCGTGAAACCTAACTCGATTGCAGATTCCGCAGTACCTTCAAAGTTATTGATTGATGCATTGTTTCCAATATCTGGTCCAGCTAAAGAATCAGTTGCAGATGGTGCGTAATATGCACTAAATCTACCAACTCCTGGAACGGCTTGGATTACACCAGCACCATACGCTCCATATGGAGAGTTAGTAATTGTTGGATATATTCCAGAGGCAGCAGAAGTAGCACTAGCTGCAACGTTGTTTCCATAAGATGTCATGTAACCAACTCCAACTGGATTAATTAATCCATGGCTATCCGGGTTCTGAATGTGATCAGCACCAAGGTGTAAAGTTGTATTTCCTGAAATAAAGTTTAAGTAAATACCTTCACCATGTAAGCCTTGATATGTTGCAGTATTTGTTCCTGAACCTTGTAAATCATTACCGTCAAATTCAAGAGAAAAACCAGCAGCATAATCCATGCCATTATTTAGTTTTCCTTTATTTGCTAGGTTGATTTGAGATTCTTTACCAAAACCTCTGAAGCTAGATATCCCAGCGCCAGTGGTATCGTTAGAAACTGCTCGGTATGATATATCTAGATTTCCAGTGATTGTTGTTTGTGCAACAGAAACACCTGAACCTAAAGCTATCATAGAACCAACTAGAGCAGTTGTCCTTAATAGTTTGTTTTTCATTTTTATATTTAGTTGTTAGTTAATTTCTAAGTATTTAAAAAATTAATTTCAAATACAAAGAATGATTGAATTTACACAAATTTTTCTTAAAATTATTTAAATTTTAACTATTTTCATTAAATTTTATTTTATGTTGTATTTATACAACAATAAAAATCCCTATTTTTATTAATAATTTGATGTAAGTTATTTTAGTATCGAAATTTAATCTAAAAACCAATTAAAATGATTAAAAAAATAATAATTGCTGGAACCGCGTTAATTCTAATATCTTGTAGTTCAAAAACAGATCCTGTCACTGGGGAAAAGGTTAGAATCGAACCAAACCCAAACATTAAAGCAAAACAATTTGTTGAAAGCGAAGGAAGTATATTAGGAAATATTACAGGGCAAAACAAAAATAAAGGTTCTGCAGTAGTAGACTTTGCAAGTTCTAATGTTTTATGGAGAGCTACGTTACAAAGCATTGATTTTATACCAATTGCAAATTTAGATTACGCTGGTGGAATGATTGTTTATGATTGGTATTCTGAAAATGAAAATTCTGATGAGCAGATTAAAATTCAAGTGCGGTTTTTAAGTAATGAACTTAGAGCTGATTCTTTACAAGTTTTAACATATAAAAAAAAGTGTAGCCAAAATGAAAAATGTAAAGTTTTTAAAGCTGATGAAAAATTCTCTGGACAAATTAAAGATAATATTTTGGCCTCTGCAAGAAAAATTAAAATAGAAGAAGCAAAAAAATCAAAATAAATAGATTTATTTTCAACTGAATGGATAATTACAATGTTCATCAAATAGAAAATAAATGGCAGAAATTTTTTGATAAAAATAAAGTTTTCAAAACTGAAAAAAAAATAAAAAAATTTTATTGCCTTGAGATGTTTCCATACCCATCAGGAAAAATTCACATGGGGCATGTTAGAAACTATACATTAGGGGACGTATTAGCAAATTTCAAAAGGCTTAATGGATTTAATGTTTTACATCCTATGGGGTGGGATGCTTTTGGCCTACCCGCCGAAAATGCAGCTTTTCAAAATAAACTTCATCCTGAAAGTTGGACAAAAAAAAATATTGCCATAATGAAAGATCAGTTAAAACGACTTGGTCTTTCTATTGATTGGGATAAAGAAATTTCAACATGCGATGAAAATTATTACAAACAACAACAGATACTATTTTCCTTTTTTTTTAAAAAGGGTTTAGTTTATAAAAAAGAAAGCTATGTCAATTGGGATCCCATCGATCAAACGGTGCTTGCAAATGAACAAGTTATTGATGGTAAAGGATGGAGATCAGGCGCAGAAGTTGAGAAAAAAAAATTAAGTCAGTGGTTTTTAAATATTACAAAATACTCCGATGAACTCTTAGTGTCCCTTGAGAATTTAAAAGGATGGCCTGAAAAAGTTAAATTGATGCAAAAAAACTGGATCGGAAAATCCGTTGGATGTGAAATAGATTTTTTAACAAATAACAAAGAAAAGATAAAAATTTTTACAACACGACCTGATACAATTTTTGGGGCATCCTTTATTGCAATAGCTCCGGATCATCCTTTTACTCAATTCTTTGAAAATGATGAAAATTTTTTAAAGTTTAAAAATGAAGCACTTAAAAATATTGCAATAGAATCTTCATTATCAAAGAATGAGAAATTAGGATTTAAAACTTCATACTTTGTCCATCACCCATTTATTAAAGATAAAAAAATACCAATTTATGTGAGTAATTTCATACTTATGGATTATGGCACAGGTGCAATTTATGGCTGTCCAGCCCATGATCAAAGAGATCTCGAATTTGCCTTAAAATATAAATTAGAGGTTTTGCCTGTTGTATCACCTGTAAAATCGCAAGACATAAAAATTAAAGATGAAGCTTATGCAGATGATGGTTTCATAATTAACTCTGATTTTTTAAATGATTTAAGCGTTAGTGAAGCGAAAAGAAAAATAATAAAAATTATTGAAGATAAAAAACTTGGAAACTCTAAAACAATTTACAGATTAAAAGATTGGGGAATATCAAGGCAAAGATATTGGGGTTGCCCTATCCCAATTCTTTACCGAGAGGATGGTAAAATTATTCCTGTTCCTGAAAAAGATTTACCCGTTACTCTTCCTAAAGATATTGATTTTAGTAAACCCGGAAATCCTTTGGAAAACCATCCAACCTGGAAATATACAAAATGTCCAGAAACTGGAATGAAGGCCATTCGTGAAACAGATACCCTTGATACCTTTGTAGATTCCTCATGGTATTTTTTAAGATTTTGTTCACCCCTTGATCAAAACCGTCCCTTTAATGAAGAAGATGTAAATTATTGGATGCCCGTTGATCAATATATCGGTGGGGTTGAACATGCAATTTTACATCTTTTATATTCAAGATTTTTTACCCTTGCTTTAAAAGATGAATTTAAATTTAAATTTTCAGAGCCATTTCAAAATCTTTTTACTCAAGGAATGGTTTGTCATCCAACCTTTAAAACTGAAAAAGGAGACTGGATATTTCCAAAAGATGTAAAATTTGAAGATGGAAAATATTTTTTAGAAAATAACTTAAAAGTTTTAAAGGGTGACAGCCAAGCAATGTCAAAATCAAAGAAAAATATTGTAGATCCGGATGATATTATAAAAATTTATGGCTCCGATGCGGTAAGATGGTTTATATTATCAGACAGTCCTCCAGATCGTGACATTCAATGGAGTGATAGTGGCATTCAAGGTGCTTATAAATATATTCAAAAAATCTTTCGAACATCTGAGAAAATATCAAATTATCAAAAGAAAAATGAAAATTTTGATAAAAATTTTTTAGTTAAAGTTGATATTTTAATAAAAGAGATTTCAGAACATGTTGAAAAATTTCAAATGAATGTTGCTGTTGCAAAATTATATACTTTTTTAAATCTTATTAATGATGAAATTGAAAAATTAGGTGTTGATAAAAATAATTTAATTGATGTTTTTAAAAAATATTTGATCATTATCTCAGCTTTTATTCCTTATATTGCAAATGAATGCTGGGAAAAAATTACAAAAAAAACTGATCTTGCCATCCAAGAGTGGCCTAAATTTGATAATGAGTCACTAAAAAAAGATGAATTTAATGTAGTTGTTCAAATAAATGGTAAAAAAAGAGCAATTATCAACGCTATCCACAATGAAACGGAAGAGAGTATTTTTAGTAAATCCTTAGCAATTAAAAATATAAAAGTTATATTAGAAAAAACTACCATAACAAAAAAAATATTTGTAAAAAATAAATTGCTAAATATAGTCACCAATGAAAAATAAAATATTTATAACAATTTTACTTCTTATCACTTTTTCAAGCTGCGGATTTTCTCCTGTTTACATGGGAAGCTCAAAACCAGTTGTTATTTCAAAGTCAGAAATCATAGGTGATAAGGATCTTGCCTTTAATCTTGAACAAAAATTAAATTTTAGAAAAGATGAAAAGGATATGAATGCTTATATATTTAAAGCACAAATTTACGATACTGCGGAAAGTTCTTTAGTGGATAATAGAGGAATAGCCACTGAAGAAATTATAAAACTTACCGTCAGTTACCAGTTTCAAGATAAAAATGGAGTGGTAATCTATCAAGATGCTATCTCAAAAGATAAACGAGTTGCGGTTACCGATAATTTAGCAAATAATTCTATCATCAAAAATAATGAAAAAAGAATACTATTAGACTCCATAATTCAAAATATATTATTTAAATCCAGAGTTTCATTGAGATAATTTTTAATGATTGTAAGATCACAAGAAATCTCATTAAAGAAAAAAGATTTCCTCATTAATAAAGTCATTGTTCTTTATGGAGAAAATCAGGATTTAATAAACGATCTAAATAATCAAATCTTATCTTTGTATGAGGTTAAGGATCAAAACTCAAAAATTATTTTTGAAGATGATATTTTAAAAAAACCTGATGATATTATTAACTATTATTTAAATGGATCTTTATTTGAAGAAAATAAAAATATAATCATTATAAAAAATTGCTCCGATAAAATTTTAGAAATCATAAATTCTATTAAAAATAATATTTATGATACTTTGATAATTATAAATTCTGAAATTTTGCAAAAAAATTCAAAATTAAGACAATTTGCTGAATATGACAAAGCCTCCCTTTGTATACCTTGTTATCAAGAGACAAAGTTCGATATCAAAAAATTTTTATTACAACACGTTCAAGTCAATAAATTAGAACTGAGTGAAAACCAAATTGAGACTATTTTAAATTTTTCATCTCTAAAAAGATCCAAAATTAAAGAAGCAATTGAGAAAATAAATATTTATAAAAATACGAATAAAATCACTGATAAAATTATTGAGGAAATTTGTACCGAAAATGATCTTAAAAAAAATGACGAAATTATTGACATTTTATTATCTAAAAATGAGAGAAATATTAATGATTTTATATCCAACATGTCTAATTATGAAAAAAATTTCTTAGAAATTATAATTATCTTAAGATCATTTATTATGAAAATTTTAGATATTCAAAAAATGGATAAAAAACTTTCAACGGAACAAAAGCTTGAAAGATATAAGCCAACAATTTTTTGGAAGGATAAAGACAGAATTAAGAATATTTTAAAAATTTGGAGCTCAAAAAACCTTGAAAAATTACTAACTAACTTAAATATTATCGAAACAAATTTTAAAAGAGATGAATTAGCCCAAGATACTCAGTTTTTTTATTTTTTAACTCAAAATTTATCTAAAATATCCTTTAAGAATACTAATAATTTTATTTAACTGTTCGAGATTTTTATATGAAAATTTAATTTCACCTGAATTATTTTTTTTATTTTTAATATCAACTTTTATTCCCATACTTAGTTCAAGTTCATTTTCTAAAGATTTAATATTAGTATCTTTATTAAATGATTTGTTTTTTTTTAGTGTTCCAAAAACTTGTTCTTTTTTAACTAAAAACTCGGCCTGCCGCACGGAGAGATTTTTATTAACGATTATTTTTGCAAGTTTTATATTGTCTGGGACATTCACCAAACATCTTGCATGTCCAGATGTTAATAATCCATCAGCAATCATCTTTTGTATCTCTACGGGAAGTCCTGCAAGTCTTAATGTATTTGCAATATGACTCCTGCTTTTTCCTAAAATTTTAGATAAAGTTTCTTGTGAATAACCAAATTTTTTAACTAAGTTATCATAACCTAAAGCTTCCTCAATTCCATTTAGATCTGATCTTTGAATATTTTCTAAAATTGCAAACTCTAATGATTTTTTATCATCAATATTTAAAACGATCACAGGTACTTCATGAATTTTTGCAAGTTGTGCAGCTCGCCATCTTCTCTCGCCTGCTACAATTTCAAAATTTTCCTCTGATTTTTTTCTAACTAATATAGGCTGTATTATACCTTGCTCTTTAATTGACTCTGATAGTTCATTTAATAAATTTAGATCAAAATTTTTTCTTGGTTGAG
>Ga0315909_10004119_pt1 | contig 17305 bp, 26 predicted proteins | sample LakEriMetagenome_11_FD_203527 | JGI IMG/M metagenome (GOLD analysis project Ga0315909, IMG submission 203527) | Freshwater fungal communities from buoy surface, Lake Erie, Ohio, United States - Buoy 2 MA125 | ecosystem: Environmental > Aquatic > Freshwater > Lake | place: USA: Lake Erie, Ohio...
CCACCGAGCAAAAGCACCTTTAGGGCGTCGCGCAAGAAGCCGACCAGCGGGCTGGACATCGCGGACGCCTACGCCACGGCCGTCCTGGACGGCACCCAGCCGGCCAACAAGCGCGTAAAGGTGCTCTGCGAGCAGTACCGCCAGACGCGTGAGATCGGGCAGTGGGATGCCGAGCGCCTCGACCGGCTGGTGGGCTATGCCCGAGACAGGTTCAAGTGGGAACTGATGCCGTGGGCGGTCATGGCGTTCGCCCTGATGGTCGCTTGGCGGGACGAGGTGGGCGACCCGGCGGTCCGGGTCATGGTCATCCAGGTCGCCCGAGGCGCCGGGAAGACGAGCATGGCGTCGATCCTTGCCGCCTGGACGGTCGAGGAGGCCGCCCGCGCCGGCCGGAAGAACTGCGAGGTGGTGGTGCTGGCGACGCAGATGGAGAAGGCCGCGCTCGTCCAGAAGCTCATCAAGGACACCTTCGGCGCGGAGGATCCTGAGTGGGAGTTCTACGGCGGCAACATGAGCACCGTGGGCGCCCTTTGCGTCCACCCCGGCGGGTCGATCAAGTGCCGGCCGTCCACGGTCAAGAACGCGGACGGCATCACGCCGCAGCTCCTGATTTGCGACGAGGCGGCGCGCATGGACGAGACGTTTAGCCGCGCCCTGTCGAGCATGAGCAAGGTCCGCGGGTCGCAGATGCTGGTGGTCACGACGCCCGACGCCGAGCAGTTCCAGAACCCCTACGGCAGCATCATCCGCCAGCTCGAGAAGGCGTACGACGGCGACGAGCGCCCCACGGACGGCCTGTGCGGGATGATCTTCGGGATCGACTCGGGCGACGCCCCGGACGATCCGGGCGCCTGGGCGAAGGCCCACCCCGGGCTGGGTGTGCACACCACGGTCGCGCAGTACGAGTTCCAGAAGCGCACCCTCCTGGACAGCGGCAACCCGCGCGACCGGGAGGAGTTCTTTACCCAGCAGCTCGCCACGTTCACCGACGACCTCGCCGGCGCGTTCCCGCTGGCCCTGCTGGACGCCTGCGTGGCGGACTGGGATCTGGCCGACGTGCGCGGCTTGCCGGGCGTGATCGGCGTGGACTTCAGTCAGGGCGGCTGGGCGTCCGGGAGCCAGTGCGACCTGACCAGCCTGAACTTGGCCGTCTGGGACGGCCAGCGGGTGCTGTCCCGCAGCTGGCACTACTGGGCCGGGAACGACATCGCCTCCGACGAGCAGCGCAGCCACCAGCCCCTGCGCGAGTGGCGCGACCTCGGCCGGCTGACGGTGTTCGGAAACACCGTGGATTACAGCGTTCTCGAGCGGCAGATTGAGGCAATCGCGCAGACCGTGCAGCTCAAGCACTTGGTGGCCGACCCGGCCGGCAAGGCGTCCGCTTGGTGCGAGTCGATGGAACGGAAGCACGGCTGGAGCTGGAGCCGGGCGCCGCAGAACGTGGTTTTCATGGGGTCCGCCTGGGCGATCTGGGCCGACATGGTCCGGGGCAAGCGGATCCAGTTCCAGACCGACCCGGTGCTGCGGCTGAACCTCGCGCACTGCCGGCTGCGGCCCGGCGACACGGGCCTGCACGTGCCCAGCAAGGGCCGCTCGGCCAGCAACATCGACGCCGTAACGGCGTGTTGCATGGCCGTGAAGGTCATGCACGACCGCGAAATGATGGTTGAGACGATGTACTCGGCCGACGCAGCCCGGATCGCGTTCTAGGTCGCGTGTTGACCGGAAATGGACGGGTGTTTACCGGAAACCACCGGAAACCACCGGAATGCCACGCATGACCCACGCAAACCCACGCATGACCCACGCACCGCGTCGTCGCGATTCCTGCCTGGCGGTGCGCGCGAGCGCATCCGCCTCTTCTGTTAGTTCTGATGGTGTGCCAATGGCGGCACTATTCGCGGTACCGCATTGGCACTATTCGGGCTCCTCATTAGTGCCACCATCGGCACTATTCGTGCACGCCGGCACCCGCACCTCGTACTCGTTGTCCGGGATTACTCGAAAACGCTTGACACCGCTGCCGCGTTCCTCGCAAATTCGCGCGTGGCATTCTGGTCCCGCATCTTCAAGCGCGCGACTCCCAACATCTCCTGGGAGACCCCGCTCAACTACGTCGCCAGCAGCATCGTCGGGCTGCCGGCGGTGCAGCGATGCATCAACCAGATCGCATCCGACCTCGCGCGCGTTCCCGTCCACGTCCACGACCGCGAGGGGAACCCGGTCGAAGGATCCACCGTCGAGGAGCTGCTGACCGGGAACGCGTGGGGCGACGCGCTCACGGGAACGGACCTCCGCCGGTGGATGGTGGCCGAAGCGCTCACCACGGGGAACGCGTTTGCGATTATCGAGATCGACGCGCAGGGGAACCCGATTTCCCTCCAGCCGATCTCCACCGGGGACGTGCAGCTGCACGAGGAGACCACCGGGCAGCTGCGCTGGGAATACAAGGGCGTCCCGTTCGACTACGGCATGGTGCTGCACTGGAAGGCGCTGCCGACCGCTGGCAACCCCTACTGGGGCACCTCGCCGCTCTCGGCCGCGTCCACGAGCCTCGCCGCCCTGGCGTACCTCGAGACCGTGTTCTACGCGTCGGCTCCCACGGGGCTGGTGGGCAAAGTTGCATTCAGCCACCCCGGCGCCTTGCAGCCGGCCGTGCGCGACGCCATGCGGACGGCGTACATGACCCAGCACGGCGCCGCTGCCAACAGCGCCACGCCGATCTTCGTGGGCGAGGGGATGAAGGTCGAGCAGCTCGCGCAGTCGATGGCGAAGGACGTGGCGGCCGCCCGCGCCGCAGGGGTCAAGGAGGTCGCGGCGCTGTTCGGCGTCCCGGCCGCCATGCTCGACATGAGCGACGCGCGGACGCAGCCCGAGATCGCGCAGCTGTACAGCAACGCGCTCTCGGCGTGGTCTGCCAACTGGGCCGCCGAGCTCACCTCGAAGCTCGCGGCGCCCGGCACGGCGGTCTCGTTCGATTTCAGCCCGATCACCCAGGGCGACTTCCGAACCGCCGGCCGAGCGTATGCACAGCTCCTCCAGGTGGGCGCGCTCGCGCCGAACGACGTGCGGAAGCGCATGGGGTTCGCGCCGTGGCCCGGGCTGGACGAGCCGAAGCCGGTCATCAGCGGCGTCACGCCGCAGTCCGACGCCCAGCAGGAGGAGCAGCCCGATGCGTGAGATCCGCGCGCAGCTGACGGGTTCCGAGGGCGGCAAGGTCAAGGGCTACGCCGCCGTGTTCAACACGTGGAGCCTGCCGATCTCCGAGCGCGGGCGCACGTTCCGCGAGAAGATCGCGCCTGGCGCCCTGAAGCCCGAGGGGAACGTCTCCCTCTGGTGGATGCACGACCACACGGACCCGCTCGCCAACACGCGCAGCGGGACGCTCACCATCACCGAGGACGAGAAGGGGATCGCGTTCGAGGCAGACCTCGGCACGACCCAGCGCGCGGACGAGATCCGCGACCTCGTCAAGCGCGGGGTGGTGAGCCAGATGAGCATTGGCTTCGTTGTCGAGGCCGACACGTGGGAGGGTGCGTCCTCCCGAACGGTCACCCGTGCGCGTCTGCACGAGGTGTCGCTGGTTGAGAACGCCGCATACGGGGCCGCGACCTTCGCGGAGGTCCGCGGCAAGAAGGAGCACAGCATGAGTCTCAAGGAAAACCGTGCGCGCGTTGCCGCGCTTCGCGCCGAGTACGACGCCGCCAACGAGGATCGCCAGCTCGAGATCCTCGCCGAGATCGAGCCGCTCGAGGCCGAGATCCGCTCCGCGAAGGAGCAGTTCGAGACCTCGGTCCGCGCCAAGGTCACCAACACCATCCCGCAGTCCGGCAGCGTCCGCCTGTCGAAGCCCGAGGTGGACGAGTTCCGCGCCTGGGCGCGCGGCGGCTTCCGCGAGAACCGCACCATCGGCATCAACATCACCGGCGGCGCGGCCAACATGACGACCAACGCCACGATGCCGCAGCTGTCTGGCGAGTTCATCAAGGCGCTCGACCAGGAGTCGGTGATGCGTCAGATCGCCACCGTCGAGGTGCGCGGCGTGGACACCGACGTGTCGGTGATCAATGCCCGCATGACGGCTACCCTGATCGCCGAGGGCGCGGCCTACAGCGACCAGGACTTCACCACCACGAAGGTGCAGTTCACCTCGTACAAGTCGGGCGTCCGCACCGACGTGACCGAGGAGGCGCTCCAGGACACCGCCTGGGACGTGGCGCAGAACATCGTGCAGGAGCACGGCCGCGCGCACGGCCGCCTGTGGGAGGGTTACTTCGCCACCGGCACGGGCACGTCCCAGCCGCGCGGCATCTTCCACAGCGGCGCGGGCTACACGGGCGTGAACTACACGGCCGCGGCTGCGCCGACCATCGAGAAGGTGATCGACCTGTACTACTCCCTGAACCCGGCCTACCTCCCGGGCGCCGCCTGGCTGATGAACCAGGCGCTGTGGGGCGTGATCGTGAAGTCGGGCGTGTCGGGCAACAAGCTCATCCTGAACGGCGAGAACGCCAACATCCTCAAGGACGGCGCCGTTGCCCTGTTCATGGGCAAGCCGGTCTACCTGTCCGAGTTCGCGCCGACCGCCTACTCGGCCGGCACCCGCAGCATCGCGTTCGGCGACTTCAAGCGCGGCTACCGAATCATCGACCGCTCGGTGATCAACTACACCGTGGACGATGTCTCCCAGCGCAGCTCGGGACTCATCCGCTACTCGAGCCGGATGCGGTGCGACGCGAAGCCGGTGGACACCTCCGCGATCAAGGTGCTCATCTCGGCCTGATCCATCACGTGCCTCGGGGCGGGGACTTCGGTCCCCGCTCCGAGGTTACGGGAGGCACACATGGCGACGATTCCGACTACCGCCGAGTGCAAGGCCTGGCTGAAAATCGGCCACGCGCAGGACGACGCGATCATCTCGCAGATGATCTCGGCGGCCTGGGACGAATACAGCACCGGCACGGGCCGAGACCAGAACGACCTGAAGGACTCGGAGAAGGTGTGGATCATGGAGCGGGTCGGGCAGCTCTACGGGTTCCGCGGTGACGACGCCGTCACGCCGAGCACGTGGTTCACCGACGCGCTCCGTCGGCAGTTCAACCCCAACAGCGTGGGCTAACGATGGCAGGCGCCGGATACCGCCGCGAGGCGTTCCAATACCAGAGCCCGACCGTGACCGCGAACACCGTCGGCCAGCAGTCCACGACCTGGACGAACGTCGTGATCCTCGCCGGGGTCAAGACGCCGACGCAGCGCGAGGTCATGGACGACATGGGCGTCGCCATCCGCACGGACGTGGTGATCGAGGCCTCCTGGCACCCGTCTATCACGGCTGGCGGCAGGCTGGTCGACATGACGGACAACCGGGCCTACAACATCACGGGCGTCGTGGACCCCGACAGCGGCCGCAAGCGCCGGCTCCGCATCACGGCGACCGAGGTGGACGCCGCCGACGGATTCGGAGCGCCGGAGCCCGCATGATCACCGCCGTCGTCAACGCCGCGGTGGTCAAGGCCAGGCTCCTCGCCATGAGCGAGAACGCCCGCAAGCGCGCCTACCAGGTGTCGCTGCGCCGGGCGGCCGCGCCCGTGGTCAAGGATCTACAGCGCGCCTGGGCAGGCGCCAAGCGCCGCCGCGGGCTCGTCACGGGCGAGATCGCCGACGGCCAGCAGGCCCGGATCCGGTTTGCCCGCAAGGGCGCCCGGGCCGGCACGGCGACCCTCGAGATCGGCGCCAACTACCGCGTCGGTGGCTACGTGAAGCTCTGGCACATTCTGGAGAACGGCTTCCGGCACTACAGCAGGAACGCGACCTACGCGACGCTCGGCAACGAGGTGAACAGCCTCAAGCGCCGCCGGAACGCGTTCTTCGCGGAACAGGTCAAGGCAGCCGGCGGGCGCCCGCGTTCCAAGGACGCCCGGATGGCCCTGTATTCGTCCATACGGGCTTCGTGGCAGCAAAGGGCTCCCGGAGCCGACCAACAGGTCGCGGCCGCCCAGAAGGCACGTACGGGCCGCCGTGAGGCTGCCCGCGCCGGCGGCTCCCGCCGCATCGCCGGGCGCCGCATCTCCCGGCCGGTCGCCGAGAAGCACGTCCAAACCATCGCGCGGGAGGCCCAGCGCCACCTGATCGCAGAGGTGATGAAGCCCGTGAGGGGCGCCCGGAGGGCTGCCTAATGCCGTCCGGCACCGTCCTCGAGGCCTTGTACGCCAAGCTCGACGCCGGGCTGACCGTGCCTGTCAGCTCAAGGATCCGCCGCCAGGGCGACGCGTCGCCCGCGGTGGTCTACGAGGTCAGCCGGATGCAGCCGTTCCTCGACATCTCCGGCGCGTTAATCGACAGCGGTCTGATGACCGTCCGGCTGGACTGCGTCGCCGACAACGCCAACACCGCCTGGAGCACTGCCTTGTCCGTGCTCCTTGCCATCGACGGCGCGTGGACGCAGAACGGGTGGAAGTTCCAGCTCACCTTCGCCGACATGGCGCAGAGCATGGCGGCACCAGACGACGGGCAGGCGGATGCGGAGCGCATCTGCACCCTTACGGCAGAGTTTCAATTCACGGAGGCCTGAAATGCCATCACGCGTAATCGGTTGGAGCGGAACAATCACGGTCGAGGGTACGTCCGTCCCCATCAGGAACCTCACGATCACCCGGTCCTCGACCGAGGTGGACGTGACGGCCCACGGCGACACGAAGATCACCTCGATCCCCGGCCGCGTGAAGCGCGGCGGCAGCTTCGAGGCCTACGTCGGCGACAGCCAGGGCGGCATCGTCACCGCAATGGAGACCATCAGCCTCGCCACGCCGCTCACGCTCGTCTGGAACGGCACCCCGAGCCTGACAATGGACATCGTGATCACGAGCTGCGAGTTCGCCTACGCGGCCGACGACGCGGCCATCTACTCCGTGCAGTTCGCCGAGACGCAGGTGATCACGTGACGGCAACCGGCCCATCCTGGCGCCAGGTGGACCTCGACGGTGTCGGAGCCGTCGAGGTCCGCCCGGTCACATTGCGCGACACCGTCGGGGTCGATGTCAACGACCCGAGCTGGTTCCACGTCGTGGTCCGCCACGCGGACGGCCGGCCGTTCACGAAGGACGACGTGCTCGACCTCCCGCTGGAGGCGGCGAACAGCCTCGCCCAGGAGGTCATCCGCCCGCACCCTACACGGCCGCCGAACGGCGGCTCTGGAGGCTGATGCCGACGATGGACTCGCCTGTGGGGCTTGCCAAGGAACTGACCACGATGGAGCGCGTCGAGCACCTCCTGACGGTCGTCGCCTGCTCCCTGACGGGCAAGCCGCCGCACGTCCTGTGCCCGTGGCAGAGGGCAGGCATCGAGGACTTCGTGAAGGCGGTGCGCCGTGGCTAGGTCCGACATGAAGGCCGTGATCACGCTCACCGCGGACGCCTCGGGCGTCCAGGCGGGCGTGACGCGCGCAATGGCGCAGCTGCAACGGCTGCAAACCGCGGCGATGGACATCCGAAACGTGGTCCTCGGCGGGATGCTCGGCAACGCGCTGCAATCGTTGTTCGGCAACGCGCTGTCGGAGTTCAACCGGCTCAAGGAGCTTGGGAGCACGTTCTCCGCAGAGGGGATGGGCGCGGCCGCGGGATTGCAGATCCAGCAGATGCGGTCCGACATGGCGCTCGGGCAGGCGTTCGGCCCGTTCGCTGCGCTGGTTGACCAGATCAAGGCGCAGGGGCTCATCGAACTGACGAACTACCTCGTCGAGAACAAGGCCGCCATCGGCGAAGCCATCGTCAACATCGCGATTTTCGGCAAGGCGATTGCAACGGTCACCGCCGACCTGTTGGTGATGACATCGAACGTCATCAACGCAGCGGCCAACCTATTGCAAGGCAACCTGTCCACGGCCATGTCCAACCTGGCCGCCGCCGACGTGTTCGGGCTTGGAGACTCCGCGTTCATGCAGGGCGGCGCGGCCTTCGGTGAGACGCTGATGCAATACACGCCGGCCGGCCAGATCCTGCAACTCCTCGAACGCAAGCTGGGAGGCAACTGATGGCAGCCCAACTGATCCGAACGCCGCAGACCGATCAGGTGCAGATGGGCGCCCCAGGCGAGGAGATCCGCTGGACGGAGTCCTTTGTCTTCGTTGACAGCACTACGCAGAACGTCTGGCAAGTCATCAACAACAACATCGTCCCCAAGCAGGGAAGCAGGCGCGACCAGACCCTCGCAGGAACGCCGCTGGTCGGCGATTTCCACAAGACGTGGGTGGCAAGGTCCGTCGATGTCACGCCTTCGCCCAGCACCAAGTGGGCGTGGAACGTGCGGGTCACGTGGTCAACGCGGCGCAACCAGCAGTCGGGTCGGCCGTGGTTCAACCTGACGCGCACGACCACGCAGCGCACCGCGGCCATGTACCGGAGCGGAAGCGGCATCTTCAGCGTCGGCAACGTGCCGGCGAACGGCACCGCGCCTTTTCCGCCGACGGGATGGATCACCGGGGCGAACGTCAACAAGGTCGACCTGTACGGCGTTCCGCTCTCCGTGAAGATCAGCCAGCAGCAGATCCAGGTCGATTTCCTCTGGGACCGCACGAAGAACAACGCGAACGCCATGCCGGGCCTCGGCGGCACCCCGGCGTCCAGCCCGGATCCGCCGTCCGAGTGGACTTCGGTCTTCGTGAACACCAGGAACAACGCGGCGTTCCTCGGTTGGCCCATCGGCTACGTCACCTACCTCGGGTGGACGGCATCGGAGAGCCCGGACGAGATGCTGGTCGTGAGCCACCGATTCCTGGCCGACGATTGGCAGTTCCTCGAACAGAGACCAGGACCGAACCTCGGCGGCAAGCCGTTGCTGGATGCGGGGCTGACCTACGGGTCAAGTCCTTCGCTGCCGACCCAATCCTCCAAGCTCGTCTCGTGGTACCAGCCGTACGAGGAGCTCGCGAACTTCAACAACCTCCTGGACTTTGACCTCGGCGGCGGGAACCTCCTGACCGCCATCACGACTCCGCTGCCGACCTACCCGCCGTGAGTTTCCAGCGTCCCATCTTCCAGAAGGGGCTCTTCGGTGCCGCCAACGCCGCCGTCTGCAACAGCTGGACGGACGCGGCGGAGTCCGTTGCCGACCACGCCGACGGCATGGCTTGGGCAAGCCGCCAAGTCGTCACGGGCGCCGTGGAGGTGACGTGGCTCGCCAAGCTCACCGAAGCCGTCCAGATCGCCGCCAACCGATGGAAATACGTGTATGAGCCGTTCACCGTTGCCTTGGCTTCAAGCGCGGCGGTCCCGGCGCCATTGCAGTCCGGCACGTTCGGGAAGTGGGTCGGTCCTCCGGCGCACGAAAAGTACGCGTTCAACATCCGCGAGCTGCGGAACACCGCTACCGCGATTGACGGCAGCCCGTTGGCCGGCGGCGCGACCATTGGACCCGTCGGCAGCACGTGGAGCCAAAACGCATGGACGACCACCGGCATGGAAGGCTACGTGTGGATGCACCAGGAGTACTCGGCGGAAGGCTTAAGCCTGTTTTGGTTCGACTGCGTTAACCCGACGTATTGCGACCCGCAATACAACCTGATCGGCGGAGGAGAGTGAAATGATCAAGCGGAAAGCCCTGCAAAGCTTCTGGCCGACAGGCGGCAATCTGACCGCAGAGGTTCTTGTCGTTGCAGGTGGCGGCGGCGGCGGTGGCACCAGCGCGGGACAGTACGGCGGCGGCGGCGGCGGCGCAGGCGGCGTGCTTTTCCAAAGCGGCGTGTCCATCGCTGCGGTCAATTGGACGATTTCGGTGGGCGCAGGAGGTGCCGGAGGTGTTGGCGGCACCGCCGGAGGCAACGGTACTGCTTCAAGCATTTCGCAGCTTGCAATGATTGCCACCGGCGGCGGTCGCGGCGGACGCGGAAACGGGGCATCGGTAACCGGCCAGAACGGTGGCAGCGGCGGCGGTGCCGGAGGATTTCCCGGAAACACGAACGGCACCGGGGTGTCTGGACAAGGGTTCGATGGCGGAACAAACGGGACGCAGGCCGCTCCATTTCGCGGTGGTGGTGGTGGTGGCGCTGGAAGCGTTGGCATCAATGGCGGCGCCGGAAGCGGAAATGGCGGCGACGGTGTTTCCTATTTCGGCGTCGGTTACGGCGGCGGCGGCGGGGGCGGATCCGGCACGACGGCAGCCGGTGGAAGCGGCGGCTACTCCATCGGAGGCGCCGGTGGCAATCAGACGGCGGGCGGCGGCGGCAACGGAACCGCAAACCGCGGCAGCGGCGGCGGCGGTGCTGGCGTAGGGGGTTCTGGCAATCAGACTGGCGGCCAGGGCTCCGACGGTGTTGTCATCATCCGATACCTCGGCGCGCAAGTCGGAACCGGCGGCACCGTCACCAGCGACGGCACCTACACGACGCACACCTTCACCAGCGGAGGCTCGTTCACCACATGATTTACGCAGCGCAGATCGTCCAAGGCAAAGTTGCACAGATCGTCGCCGCCGATTCCACGGCTTGGTGCAGCGAGAACATTGGCGGCCTCTGGGTTGAGGTCAAGAAGGACGGCACCATCCGCGGGCGCTATCCCGCGCTAGGCGACGAATACGACGCCGATGCCGACGAGTTTGTGCCGCAAGAGGTGCCGGATTGAAGCACCTCGCCGCTGTGCTCCTCCTGGCCGGCTGCTCGTCGGCCACCGGCACGATCAGCCGCGAGACCAACGACGTGCGCGCCGCGGCCGTCCGCGCCCGCGATCACCTCGTCCAGGCGCAGCGGCAGCTCGACGAGATCGACGCGTCCGCCGCTCAGGTGCACCAGCAGATCGCCTACGTCGATGACCGCGAGAGCCCGGTCTGGGCCACGATGAAGTTCATTTCCGTCGCCGTGGGCCTCGCCGCGGCGGCCGCCATCGTCTACAGGATCAAGAAATGACCGACACCGAAAACACGCTCATTCTGTGGATCATCGTGACCGTGACCGCCGCGTTCGCCGCGGGTTGTTCCCTCGGCGCCACGTTCCGCAACAAGCACCCGAAGAAGGTCGCCCATGCTCGCCGCAAGTGAATTCTCCTCGACCATCGTCATCCTGATCGCCGTCCTCGCAGCCGGAGCCTGGCTTGGCTTCTGGTGGTGCAGGAAGAATGCGAAGTGAACAACTGCTGTTGCGCTCCCGGACAGAGATGGCTCGCGCAGAAATGCTGCGACGGCAGCTGCGTCGGCACTTGCCCTGACTCGGAGGAGGAGTGCAACTGCTATCTCGCGCTCACGTTCTGCGACGACTACCGGGCGGCGCAGGGAATGCCGGCGAGGATGGAGCCGTCGCTGTGCTACTGGTGGTTCCACAACGGGTGCAGATACATCGTGCTCGGGGCGCAGGACGTCGCCTGCCTGCCGATCGCGAACACGCCGCACAACGAGGGAACCTACGCAGGCGCCACAGAGCGACCCTTGAACGGGACGTGCGACGACGCCTGCGCGGAACTGTGTCCAACTCAAGGCCTGTATCACGTGCCACCCGCCCCGTGGGATCCCGACTGCAACTGCGGGGCGCAAAAGACGCTCTCCTTTGACAGCAACGGGGCACTCTGTTGCGGTTGCGATTGCCTCCCGTTGGCCGAAGCCTGTTCACGGGTCTGCCCGGGTCCGACTTTGTATTTGAGCCTGACGCAATGGCCGCTGGGATGGCGTCCTGCGTCAACGGCCTGCACGAACGTCGTGAATTCCTGCGATAGTTGCCTAAGCACCGGCAACGCCGACAGCGATATCGCCTACATCAACTTCAACGCAGAGGTCGGCTCGAACTACTGCGACCAGAACTGCCCGGACGTTGATCCATGCGACGGGACTGGTCAATGCAACGACGGCGGCGTGGGCCGAGCCTGCACCGCCGCCGGCTCCTTCTCGATCTTTTTGACCGGAAACACCAGCGAGCAGTACGAGTTCGGGTTTTCGGTCACGCGCAGCTGCCCCGAAGGCAGTTGCAACGATCCGCCGAACTGGTTCTTCGGCGCACCCACCGCCGGCAGCCCGGCGGTGCAGATATGCGACTGCTCCGCAGGCCCAGGGAAATGCGTCTGCTGCGGCTTCATCGTGCCGCAGAATCCCGGCACCAATGCCGAGGAGTTGGCAAAGGTGATCAACCAGTACCTCGGGAGCAATTCGGCTGCCTGCGTCACGTATCAAGCCGAAGGCAAGAGGGAAGCGTGGCTCGGAAACAGCTACGCCTGCATCCCGGACAACAACGGCGACTTCCCGAGCACGAACCCCTGCCACCAATGCGTCTTTGAGCCGAGCACGTGGATCGGGCCTTTCTACTCCGACTGCAACAAGAAGGTCACGTTCCTCTACAAGCCGACCTACGTCTACGGTGCGTCGTGCGATTACGGCTGCTCGAATTACACGTTCTTCAGCCAGAACAACCAACGGTGCCAATGCACCGGAAGCAACCTAGGCGCCGTCGGTGGTGCCTGGACGACGTTGCCAAACGGAGGAGAAGTATTCAAATACGGCGGCCAGTGCCCAAGTGTCGGGACGTTCGTGCCGCTGCCGGGATCTGCTCCATGCCTAGGACTACCGTCAATATCCTGATCAACGGCCAGGCGCACGTCGTTTCCGACTGCGCGCAATTCCGCCTCCAGCAGGACGGCACGTCGTGCGCGAAGGGGTTCGACCTTGCGACGAACCCGTGCTCCACGTGCACCTCGTACGAGGCGCGGCCCGACGACCCGATGAGGAATTCCCGCATCACGCGGGAACCCGTGCACCTCTCGAAGTTCTCCTTCACCACGGCGCCGCCGCCGCCCCTTGAACCGAAGCCGGTCAAGCAAGGCATCATCGCCAAGGCGACGAGCTGGCTGCGCGCAGAGGCCAGCGCGATCGTCTCGTCGTTGCCCGACGGCGCGTACGAGAAGCGCGTGGCCGCCTGCCGTGCGTGTCCCCACCTTGACCCGTTGCCCGAGCCGCAGGTCGGCTACTGCAAGGCCTGCGGCTGCGGGAAACGTGCGCGGTCGGAATTGACCGTGAAAGGCCGAATGCCGGCCGCGACTTGCCCAAAGAAGAAATGGGAGAGCTGACGTGTTCACTGTCGAGCAGAAGGCGCGGAACATCCACCTCGTCCGGCTCGACTGCAAGTCAGCCCGGTGGGAGAGCACCTGGTTGCTGTCGAGCGACAGGCACCACGACAACCCGAAGGCAGACCACGACCTCGAGCGGAAGCACCTCGAGGAGGCCAAGGCGCTCGGCGCGGGGATCATCGACGTGGGCGACCTGTTCTGCTGCATGGAGGGGCGGGCGGATCCCAGGCGCAGCCGCGCAGGGGTGCGCCCGGAACACGCGACGTGTCCGGACTACTTCGACTCGGTGGTGAAGTACGCGCACGACTTCTACGTTCCGTACGCGCAGAATTTCGTGGTCGTGGCCAGGGGCAACCACGAAAATTCTGTGTTGAAACAACAGGAAAGCGACCTCACCGAGCGCCTGTGCGAGCGGATGACGCAGACGTCCGGGCACAAGGTCCACTCCGGCGGCTACGGCGGCTGGGTGGTATTCACGGTGAAGTGGCACACCCGCACGTACACGCTGAACCTCAAGTACTTCCACGGCTCCGGCGGCGGCGGCCTGATGACGATGGACACGCTCCGCATCCGCCGGATCGCGTCGTGGACGCCGGACGCGCAGATCATCGTCGGCGGGCACACGCACGACTCATGGTGGCACACCGTCGGGCGCGAGCGGCTCCATGCCGAGAGGGGCGACTGGCAAGTCCGCATCGACGCACAGCACCACGTCCGGTGCGGCACGTACAAGGACGAGTACGGCGACCACTACGGCGGCTGGCACGTGGAGCGCGGCGGGCCGCCGAAGCCGCTCGGCGCCGTGTGGATGCGGCTGTATTTCGAGAGCATGGGGGGCGACCGCTACCGGCTAGCCGCCGACTTCAGGAGGGCGTCGTGAGGGTCAAGCTCGGCGGGAAGTTCTGGACGCTGCGCGCCAGCGGCAACCTGAAGGACTACGGCCGGATGGATGATCCTGGCCGGGCCGAGGGTCGAGTGATACGAGTGGCGACGTGGCAGTCCGAGGCCGAGCTTCTGGACACCGTCCTGCACGAGCTGATCCATTGCTGCCGACCCGAGCTCGAGGAGGCCACGGTCACCGAGATGGCCCGCGAGATGGCCCGGGTGATGTGGCGCTTGGGCTACCGGCGCGCCGAGCCGCCGCCGCTGCCTGGACTGCCCGCAGCTCCTCCCGGACGATCCGGCGCACGTCGGCCTCGCTGAGGCCCGGGACGACGGGAGGCGGCGCCGGCATTAGGCGTGGTGCCTGGGCCACCGGGGCCGCAGGCTGGGCCTGCTGGACGCCGGAACGGACGGCCGAGCTCAGGAAGCGCCAAATCAGCCACAGGGGCAGGAACACGAAAACGAGCAGGCCCACGCCGATGACGATGAAAAGTGCTATGCCTTGTCCGGCCATTCCCGGGGTTTATACTGTCGGCATGGACGATTCCGTAAGGGCGTCCCTCCGGCGCATGGATGCCGGCCGTGGGGATTGGTGGCTGGTTCGCCGCGACGATTGGCCGGAAGGCCAGTGGGCGTTGTCGTGCGACCCAGAGGGCGGCTGGGATTGGCGATGGCGAATCGGCTCCAGTAACTCATGGGCAGTGCGTCGGTTACGCGCCGCTTTGACCCGCAAGACCGAAGAACAGCAGAAACAAAGAAAAATGCAGAAGTTTCGGGCCATGGTCGATAGACTCCGCGCACAGCGGTGATGGACGCTGGTCGGTGATGCTCAAGGTCCGCGGTTCTCGTTTAACAGAACACGCATAGCAAGGGCCTGTTACCGACCACCATCACCCGTGCGAGGAGCACGTGATGGAAACAGCTGCATTTGCGTCGAAGCTGGCGGCGGCGCTTGTTCAGGCGCAGCCTGATCTAAAGGCTCCGGCCTTCGACAGTCAGTCAACCGCCTACGGCGGCAAGCCCTACAAGTACGCATCCCTCTCGGCCGTCGTGGCCGTTGTAAGGCCCGCGCTGGCAAAGCACGGCCTGGGCGTGATCCAGCTGCTGGGCAACGACGGCACGGATCTGCTGGTCACGACCAGGCTGGTGCATTCGTCGGGCGAGACCGTCGAGAGCACCCAGCGCGCACCATGTCCCAGCAAGCCGCAGGACCGTGGCGGCGTCATCACATACCTACGTCGATATGGCCTGAACGCACTGCTGTGCCTTGCTGCTGAGGAGGACGATGACGCCGGGGCAGCCCAAGAAGACGCTAGGGCTCCCGCAGAGGCGCCCGCAGCGCCGCGACGCCTCCCGGCTCCTTCCGACGACCGGACGCCGCAGAAGGCATCCAAGGGGCTGCGGATGGTCACTGGCGTCTGCTCCGAGGTCAAGACGCTGACGGCCAAGGCCAGCGGCAAGACGTTCTGGAGCCTCGTCCTTGAGGGCGGCGAGAAGTTCACCTCCTTCAAGGAGCTCTCGGAGGACGCGTTGAAGGGCAAGCGCGTGGACGTGACGGTCGAGGACCGCGAGAAGGGTCCGATCGTCGTGGACGTGTGGGAGAGCGAGGAGGTGCCGTTCTGATGCCTACCAAGCCACGGACGGCTCCCATGACCGGCGACATCTTCCGCCTGGCGCCGTGCCTGACCTCCGAGGAGCTGCTCGTGCTCCTCGCCTTGGCGGACTACGGCAAGCGGATCTTCCCGTCGCAGGCGGCGCTCGCTGCCAAGACGCGGCTCCACATCTCGACCGTAAAGCGCACCCTGGCGTCGCTCCGGACGAAGCGGATCGTGCAGTCCCAGGGGTGGGGAAAGGCGCTCACGTACCGGCTTGACCTCGCTCAGGGTGAGCGAGGTGGGTCGCTCACACAGAGCGAGGTGGTCGCTCAGCCTGAGCGAGGTGGTCGCTCACAGGGAGCGAGGGATCCTAACTCCCAAACTAACCACCAACCTAACCTGTCCCCGGCGGACGCCGGAACGGGGGGGTGGGGGATCTCGGATCAGGTCAGAAACCGGATCCGCCAGCGCGATCCCCGGGCGGACTTCGACGCCCAGGAGCGCGTCTGCCGGCGGGTCATGGCCCAGCACGGGCTGACCATGCCCGAGGCCCAGTGGGCATGGGGCGTGTTCTGCGACGTGTGGGCCCGCTCCGGCAACGCGGCCTACGACACCCTCTCGAAGGTGACCATCGACCTCACGGGTGCGCGGGACGTGCGCGCGCTGGTGCTGCACCGGATCAAGGCGGTGGCCGCATGACCTACGTCGAAGAGACGATTCGTCGGGAGCGGGAGTGGTTCGAGCAGTCGCGCCCGCACGTTCCCAAGCGCATCTGCGATTTCATCGACACGCTGCTGTACTGGCGAGACCTCCACCAGCGCGTGATCGTTGACCTCACCCAGGAGAACCAGCGCCTCCTGGCGAAGCTCTACGGCAACCCGGACGCGCTGCACGACAGGCAGCCGCGCGACGTGATCGTGCAGCACGGCAAGCACACCCAGACGGAGGAAGAATGATCAACTCACGGGCCAAGGGCATCAAGGGCGAGCTGAACGCCGCCGCGTTCATGGAGGACATCACGGGCATCAAGTGGGAACGCAGCGCGCAACGCTGGGGCAAGGGCAGGGCCGACCTGTTCTGCCCGAGCAGGCCGTTCCTCACGCTGCACGTCGAGGTGAAGAACATGCAGGGCTCGTATCGCCGCCTGATCAACGCGGCGCAGAACTACGGGCTCACGCTGACGCAGGATGACATTTACGTCGCGGAAGCGCAGCTGCTCCCGCTGATCCTGCGCGGCGACGTTAGCCCGACGTGGGACAAGGCGCAGCCTGCCCGTCACAAGCACATGAGGTCGATCATCGACAAGGCCGTCTCCGACGCAGGCGACAACGTGCCGCTGCTGCTGTTCCGCGAGAACTACTCGCCGTGGTGCGCGGCATGGAGGTACGAGGACGACGACCGTCTGATCGAGGTGCTCGGCGGCCTTTGCAAGGAGGTGGCCGATGCGAAGTGAACCGACCAACAGATGGGCATCCAAGCCGGTGCGGGTACGTGCAGGCCACAGCGGCAAGGGACATGGGAGGCCGTGGCAGCGACTCTCGCGCAACATCCGGGCGAATCACCCGCTGTGCCAGGTATGCGAGACCAGGCCGAGCACGGAAGTGCATCACAAGCGCAAGTGGTACGCATCGGTCGAGGGCAGGCTGGATCCACGCAACTGCATCGCAGTGTGTCGGTCTTGCCATGAGCTGCTGGAGAAGGCCAACAATGGCTAAGGGCCAAGGGAGGGCAAGGGGTCAGAATCAGGACGACCCCCCGGGCATGACCCCCCGGGGGTCAGGGGCAGCGAAGCAC
>Ga0315909_10004120_pt1 | contig 17298 bp, 10 predicted proteins | sample LakEriMetagenome_11_FD_203527 | JGI IMG/M metagenome (GOLD analysis project Ga0315909, IMG submission 203527) | Freshwater fungal communities from buoy surface, Lake Erie, Ohio, United States - Buoy 2 MA125 | ecosystem: Environmental > Aquatic > Freshwater > Lake | place: USA: Lake Erie, Ohio...
CAAGTAAGAATTGTCCGGTATTAAAAACTCTATACTTCCAACCAATGGATTGGCTTGTAATATTAACCACCCAAATAATGGTGAACCATAATATTCTTGTGAAATTTGGTCTAATCTATCTTTACCTCTTTTGTATTGAATATACTTGTCGGTAGACTTTATTGACAATTCAATACCAGGGATAATTCTAAATCCATCGTCTTTTACAAAATATTGGTATCTATCAAAATATTGTCTACTCATGGTTTATAATAATTTAACGTACTTCCTAAATTACTTTTTTCAATAAATAACTTATTAACAACTGTTCCTGGTACGTCATCAGTGAGTTCTTCTTCTGTACCCGTAACATATTCTATTTCTTTAGTGTTTGTTCTTGCTGGTGTATTTCCCAAGTTGAATGTTTTACCTGTAACAGGTTTTACAAAATTATCCATCATATTAGAAATATAAGCAATATCATCAGCAGTAAATAATGGTTCTCTTGCATATAAAGCAATAAAATCATTCTTTTTTTCAACAAACACTGATGATGATAATATATCACTTATATCGTTTGATGTAAATTGTGTAACTGCCGCAATATCATAATTCATATCTGAATTAAATTGTGAATGATTTACATTTAGATAAGTTACCAATTTATCATATTCACTATAAAAAGTACTACCAGTAAATCCAGATAAACTAATTTTTGCATAAGTATCACCTGATATTTGTGCATCATATTGATAATGAACTAAGAAGTTCAATTTATCGATAATATTAATCATCGAATTTCTTGCATTTTCTAATTCTTTATATGAAGTGTTTTCTGTAATACTTTCTATAAAAGTTGTTGTTTCAGATTTGACCCAATCTTTTATTAAATCTTCAGATAATTGATATCTTGTGTCGGATATTTGGTATAAATCAAAAACAAAATCTGTTAAACTTGTTAAATTAATTGATGATTCCATTATATCTCTAACACCCTTTACAAGAGTCGCTAAATCTCTATTTTTTGGATATTGACCAAAAATACCAAATGTAATTTTACTAGTTGAGTTTTCAGGTGGGTCTGTCGGTGTACCTACAGACTGATTAATAGAAATTCCTGATACACTTCTATATGTTTGATTCAATAATAAATTACTAAGTTTGTTACCATACTTTTTTACAATACTATTATATGCAGTAACATAAGCATTATAATAAGATATTCCCGCAGTATAAAATGAATTAACTAACGCAGTATAACTTAATTTATTGGATGATTTTGTACCAATATATTGACCTTGAATTACACTTTGATTTGGGTTTTGTAAATCGTTTATTAATTGATATTCAGGTTTTTTTGATAGTGTTTCTAAAAATTCTTTTGTGAAATCCTCAGCTTTTTTCCCACCAATTGTTGTGGCGGTCGATATTGACCTTTCATCGTACATTTCAGTATTAGCATAAAAATTTGATGAAAGTGCATTTTGTAATTTTTCTACAGGTTTTTCCAAACCATGTCCACCTAAAAATACAACTTGCATAGTTACATTAACTAACATTGGTTGTATACCAATTCCTTCGGGATTCAAATCCCATGTTGAATCTTCATATGTAAATTGTACGTCTCTAATAATAATTTTTGAGTGATAAAAATCACCAATTCTCATAACACATATTGGTGGTGGACCAAATGCCGTATTTCTTGCATTCAAGTCCGCAATATCTGATACACCTTTCACAGGTATTGTATCACCTGGTCTCAGACATTGATTAAGGAATGTTAATCTTGCGTTTAATCCTTCTGGTGTCATGGAGTGAAACGCAGGATGAAAATATTTTAATTTTTCTTTTAAAGATGTAAATGTAATTGGGTCAGTATCTTCTAATTTTTTAAAATAAAAACACTCTGATAATGTTTTCATTATAATTCTCTTCATTACATCTATCGATGGTTTAGGTCTAACATTAGAAACTGTTTGACTATCTAAATCAACTTTAATTTTTGGTACTGTAATAGTAGATGTTTCAGGTACCTGTTCACCTGGTACTGTATTTTTATATGTAACTTTAACACTTCCTTGTCTACAGAAAAAAGCTGAAGGTGATGTAACTTTTAAACTTGTATTATTAATAACTTTTGTACAATCCAAATTTGATTGTCCACCGGCATCTCTTAGTACTACATCTTCACCTTGTGTTGCAACAAATATTTTTACAACACCTTCATTTTCATATCCTAATTCTTTAAAGGTGAAATCTTTTCTTGTTTCATTGTTGAATACTAAACCATCTCTCTTTCTTGATTCTAAATATGTTTTTTCAAACCATTTAAATTCAGGTGTTTTAGCTAAATCACTTTTGATTCTTTCTAAAACATCTTTAACCATACTATTCAATCTTCTAACACCTAAATAAAAATTATACTCATTTGTTGCAACTTCAGATGTTGAAGTAAATAAATAAATTTCAACATCTTGTGTTGTTTTACCTGAAATGTCTTTTCTTAATTTTTCTAATGTTTGTGTGTATTTTGTAAAACCACTTTCAAAATTTGTAAAACCAGAATAAGTTTGTCCAGTAAAACTTGCAATTGTAATAGTTCCTCCAGTAATTGCTTCGGTAAGTGTATTACCTGATTTACTAAATATTGTTAATTGGTCTTCATAATTTTTAGGTCCTGTTGCACCTGTTAATGATATTAAATCTGTAATTTGTTTATCTAAATATTTTTGTTTGTTTCCTGTATAACCAGAATATAGTGAACCGAATGTTTCAGAAGCAATACTTAAATCAGATGCATTCTTTTTAGGAAAGTCATTTTCAAAATAAAATGTTGTTTTGAAATTAACATCACCACCATTATTATTTTCATCCTTTGTAGGGTCCGGTTTTGGATTTTCAACTGTTTGTGGAACAGAAGTATATTTGAATTTTTCAATTGTTTCTTTTGATGAACCTGAATTCAAATATTGTTTTATAAGATTTACATCGTCCCTATCTAATGTTGTGTATGTGTTTATTAAAGAATAAAAATCAATTTCTTCACAACCCGCAAAAAATGAGTTTATATAATTGTCGGCTTCCGCGTCACTCATTCCCTTAAAATGTTCTCTCACTAATAAGTTTAAAACACTTGGGTGGTCAACAATTACTTTAAAAGATACTGTTCCATTTCTTTCTGTATCTAAGTAAGTGTATATTGGTTCAGGTCTTCCAAGAAATGAATTTTTATCCCAATTCGCTGTATTTTGTTCTGTCACTTTCAAATCATATGGTGGAAACCACATAACTCTACCACCATTAGGACCTCTTTCACAAGCAGGTAAATCAGTTACCATAAAACCTGCTTTATTGGAAGTTTTCCATGCTAAGTTTTCAATTGAGAACATGTATTTCTTCGCATAAAAATCTTTACTTCCTCTTGTTCTTTCTACAATATTTGTAGAATCATCAAATGATTTTCTACCATTTGACATCGGTGCGATGTTTAAATTCCAAGGTCTACTATTACCACCTAGTACACTACCATCAAACTTTCTAATATTAGAAGTTCTTTTCATAGTATCTTCATAATTGTTATATGACCTATCTTTTGTCCATACTCTACAATATTCTACACCAGATTCATCTGAATTAAATTTATTTACATACTTAATTGCCGAACCTCTTGATATTTTTATATCACCATCTTGGAAAACCCTTGTTGTTTGGTCAATAACATTTGAAACGTGTGTTCTATCACCAGCACCTGTTGATAGAATTTCTTGAGTTTTCGCTAATAAAGTTTTTTGTTCAAATTCAAAATTTCTAGATAATGTATCCTCTATTTTTTCTGAACTATATTGTGGATTATTTTTACCTAATGTACCTCCACCTTTATTTTGTATCCATGTTAAATTACCCGCTAAATTACCACCTTCACTTAAATTTTTATTATACTTTGGACTATTCCATAATTCAGCTGATTTTGCATCAAATAACAATGAAAGATAATATGGACTTCTATATTGTCTATCATTAAAATCACTCATAGCATATTTCACATCATTACCTCTATCATCACCAATATATGCTTCACTTGAAGGTGCTTCTGCACCAACTATATTTTTAACTCCTTGTGCTAACTTATCAACAAAATTAAAAACTTTAGATGTGTTTTGTGATCTTGCTGTTGTTGTATAATTGGGACCAAACGCATTATATGAAATCATTTCATATAATTTATTTTTTTGACCTTGTCCCATGTATTCAATCATCAAATCTGATGGTTTTCTTTCTCTTGTTGGTCTTCTTTGTATACCAAATAATGAACCTATTGCACCAGTTACATCTTGAATTAGTTTACCTACTTCTGTTTTTTTCTCAGGTCTATAGTTTACAGGATTTTGTGGATTACTTAAATAATCACCCGGTATTTGACTGAATGGTGTTGTCACACCCGCAGCAACTTCTAAAAAATCTATTGCTTTACCAGCTAATGTTTTAGCAACTGTAATTTGAAAATTTGGGTCGACTAATGGTTCCCTACCTGTAATTAAATTGATTGCTGTCGATGTATTACCATTAAGAGCATCTAAAAGTCTTACTCTTCCGTTTGTTGCCTTATCTATGTTTCTACTAATTCTTGATAGAACAGGTCCATCAGGATTGTTTTTTATATTATTTGCCGCAAATCTAAATAACTTTGATTCTGTGTCATAACTATTGTTTGACATTATACTAATCAAAGTGTGATTACCTTGTTCAAAATACGGATATAAATCTAATACCTCATTTAATCTTACTGTATTAGTATCTTGTATTAGAGTAAATTCATCGGGACTATATAAATTAACAGTACCACCTGGTGTCTCTTGATTTATAATAATACCCCCAAGATTTTTATTATTGAAATCACTTGTACTTTGTTCAATATAGTTGTTTGAACTAAATTCTTGAGGTCCACCTGGTCTTTTTAATGTTCTACCTAAAATGTGGTCCCTAAAATTTTTTGTTGAATCAAAGTCTAAATAACTTGGCATTATTTTGTTTTAATATAAATAGATTTAAATGAATTTCTCAATTACTTTCTAATTAAGTTTTGAGTTTTTTGAAATGACCTTGGGTTAACATCAGATATCCACTCATTTACGATATATGGATTCTTTACTAATTCTCTACTCATTCCCGACATTACATCCGGTGATGGTCCAAAAGAGACTTTTACATCGACTTCTTGTTTAGCAGGTGTTGGTGGTTTAACTAAGTCTTTTTGTTTTTGTTCTTCAGCACTTTTTGATTTATTTTCACCCGCAAACTTGGATTGCATCATTTTTGATGTTATCTCACCAGCTTGTTGTAATGTCATGTCTTGAAGTCTACCGTCCTTTACATATGTTTGTAAAAATTCAGCACCGACAGATGTAATTGCTCTTCCTGTTCTTGCGGCGTCTGTTTTTCCACTATCGGTTAACTGTCTCAAATACATAGCGGAAACAACGTTAAATATTTTTGTTGTTTCATTATATTGTTGTCTAGCAACTTCTTGTGTCGATGTACTTGCTATTTTTTTCTGTAATTCACCTAATTGTATTACTTGTTCTTGTGATAATTTATCGGCAGCAATAAATCCGTCTTTAAGTTCTGATTTATCTACACCTATTTTTTCTGCAACATCGTCAGGTATACTAAATCCTATCGTTCCACCTTTCATAGTTGCTAGATTAGACATAAATTCTCTTTGGTCTTGACTTAAACCAGGGAACATCATTAACTCATTCAATGCTTGCATTTTTGATGCACCTTTTACCGCCGCACTTGTTAAATCACCCATTGATATACCTAAAGCGTCTGCCATTGCTTTTGCTCTTCTTAGATTGGCACCTGAAACTTCAAATCTTCCTTGTTCCGCATTATACGTCGCTAAACTTCTTGCCGCCCCCAATATACTTGTTTGTAAACCTTCAACGTTATTTGTTGCGTCGTACATTAATTTTAATGGACTATTCAAATCTCCAATTGCACCACCTAATACTTGCATATTCGCGGTTAATTCAATAGCTTTAGCTGGGTCAAATAAATCATTCGCCACTTTAAATGTATTCTCTACGTTAAAGTTTAACGCTTGTGCTTCTTGGACCATTTTACTAAGACCATCTATACCATTTTGAAAACCAAATTGATTTAATTTATCTATATTTTTAATTAAACCGTCACTAACGTTTTTTGCATTTAAACCAAGTGCAATTGACCTTTGACCAATTCTATCTATAGCTTCTGCGGCATCTTGTAAACCGTAACCAACGTCTCTGAATTTTTCAGTATTTTCAAGAAGTGTTTTTGTTGATTTTGTATATGCTAAAGACGCTTCAACACCTGATGTAATAGCTTGTCTGTTATAAATCGCCATCCTTCCTGAACTCTCCAACATTACTTTGGTTGCGTCCATGAAATCATCCACGTTCATACCTAATTCAGAAGCGGTTATCATCGCTTCATTTAATTCGGTCATCATTCCCTTTCCAATATCACCCACAAAACCTCCCGCACCCATTACTCTTTCTATCAATTGGTCCTCTATTTTCATTAGATTTCCAACACTTTGTTTTACCAATCCACCAACTGCAGTAACTAATCCGTTAGCCATTGCTAATGGATTAAATGAAGTGATACTTGTACCAACAGCACTTAGAACACCCGCAATTGTACTCGTACTTATTCTGGCACTTGTTGCTGATAATCTATCGTAATATGCCGCACCAACAGCGTCTACAGACTGACCTATCACATTTTGTGCAACTGAGGATACACCCGCAAATGGATTTGTTCCACTTGAATTTGTTGTAGATGATTGTCTATTTAATCTATCAAAAATACTATTGGTTTTTTGTTTATCTAAACCTAATGACGGGTCGTTTGGATTTCTCCTAAATGTTTCCCACCAACCTTTGTTTAACGAACCATCTGTATTAAAAGGATTACCACCTGGCATATATTAACTTATCTAAATAAATAGTTTATTCATTATTTTTCGCCATTAGTGTAATAATGTGATTTCTTTCATGTATGGGCATTCTTAATATGTCAGAATATGAAAACCCCTTTTGTACTAAAAAAATTATAGACTCTAATTGTATTCTTTTATATTCCGTAGAAAGGACGAAAAAATTCTACCCCAAAGTCAATGTATGATTTGACTATTTCTCCTGATGGGGTTTTTACTTCGATTGTTAAATCAATACCTGGCTTATTTTCGTTAACGTATTTTTTAAAATCTTGTGAATCTTTTATAGGTAATTGTTGTATAAACTGATAAATCATCATTTGGTCTCTTTGTCCATCTATTGATTTAATCATCATTTCCAATCTTTTTGTATTTGTTGGAACAACTAAATTATCTGATTTACTATTTTTAATTAATTCTAAATCTTTTTCTTGTTGATTTGTTAAAAACTTAAAAGTTATATTCTTTTTTACGTTTTTCATAAAATAAGAATATTCACCATTAGAATCTGCTTGTAATTTGAAATCCTTTACCTTCAATACAGATAAATCAACTTTTGTTGTAAATGGTTTATTGGTTTGTGGGTCTAATATTTCTAATTCATATTCTGTACCAAAAGCAGTATTTCTTAAAAATATTAAAATAGCTTGTTTGTCTTCATTTATTAATTCAGTAACATCAAAATCTTTATCTAATATTTTTCTTTTCAATAGTTCTTCAATAACAGTATCGTTTTGTATTAAATTTGGAGAAGTTAGAATGTTCTCATCTGATGCGGTAAGATATGCAACTCTTAAACTTTTTTTACCATTTTTATAAACGACACCTTGTGAAGGTAATTCAACAACATCGTATGCAATTGTTGGGTCTATTGTAAATTTTTCCATAGTATAATTTTATACTATAACTATGAGAAAGTAAAGTTTTTATAAAAACAAAAAACCCGGTAAAATACCGGGTTTCAAAATATAGTAAAAAATATTAGTAAACTTGAATACATCTATCCATTCTTAATGAACATTGGATTGATGCTAAATCATCTCTTGAATAATCTAATTCTTGGAAGTTTAAGTTTGTAATAAAACAACCTTGTAAAATCCATTTTTCAACTACAACACCTGTTGGGTCTAACATTTCAAGTTCTATGTCTTTTTTATAACCCGCAGCGTATCCCATACGACCTGTTACAGATTCAGCATGTAAACGGAACCATTCCATTAATGCTTGTGAAGCTGAAGGACCTATTGGGTCTTTAAATGTTACTCTTATTTCTTCCCAAGTAAATCTACCAGCCACATAGGTTGATGTATTTAAAAATGGTATTTCAGTTGCGTTTATTTTTGCACTTGGTCTAGCGGCCGATGTTACGTACCATTCGTTGATACCCAATGATGATGGGAAACGAACGATAAATCGGTTAACTCTTTTCGGTTCATATGGAACCGGCATTTTCATTAGTAAATCTGCCATGTTGTATTTGTTAAGTTTTTAGTTATTTACTTTCTTATAAATATATCAGTATTGGAAATAATTTTTTTATTGATTTTTATTTGACTTTATGACTTTTTTTTCGTAGTTTTTTACAGGCTCCAGTATCTAGTTCCAGAATAAATTAATTATCTATAAATATTAAATAACTAGTTCTAGAATATACTAGTATACTGGGTATTTTGTGAAGTTATGTTTTTCATAAAATATGGTTCCATGTGGAACGTGTTTTGAATCACCCTTAGGGTGTCTCTATAAATAGAAAAGGGGTCCAAAAGGACCCCTTATTTTATTCTATTTTGTTTTTTAGATATTTTCAAAAGATGCACCTGTTGGTGTAATTATAAATTCAACATCAATAAATTCTAAAGAACGAGTAGGTTTGATATAAATCTTACCTCTTAAAGTATTTGCATCGATATCTTCAGGGTCATTTGATACACTTACACGGAAATCGTACAAACCTCTTTCTTTTTTAATTGATTCAAGTATTGGATTTACCAATCTTAAGAATTCTTGTCTTACTTGGTCATCATTTTGTTCAAATAATAATCTAACCGCAACAGCTGAAATCAATTTTCTAGCTCTTAATAATAATCTTCTTACGTTAATTCTATCAAGTGCCGATTCTCTAACTTGAAGGGTTTTGTTACCCCAAATTATTGTACCTGTATCAGAGAATGTAGCAATCGGGTTGATTCTATTTTTATATAATTCATCTCTTTCATCAAGGGTAAGTTTCTTGTATGCTTTGATTGCGTTTACTAAACCTCTTGAATAACCAGCAACTGCGAACCAAGGATATGAAACATTATCTGTTAAAGCTATGTTTCTCACAACCTCACAAGTAGGTGGTAGATATAACTGAGTTGAATTATCAGTATCTCTTACCTGAATCCAAGGCCAATATGTTGCTGAATAGTTCGAATCGTAACCCAAATCATCTAAAGAATTTACCACACCTTCAGCGGTTGTTTCAGAAAGTGGACCTGGTGAGTTCATTATATAAATTGAATCCGCTCTTTCATTTTCAACTATATCAATTGCTTGACTTGTAAGAGAACTATGGTCATTGAAATTTATACCTGGTGTTGCGAATACGTTAATATCAACAGCCTCAGGATTTGCAAATGTTTCAATACCAGCTAAATAAGAGTAGTAATCGGAATTACCAACACTTTCACTGAAAACACCACCGTTGGTTGTATGACCAGAGATATAAGTTTGTTTTCCGAATACATATGCGTCACCATATGTTCTAACATTTCTATAAATGTCCCAACCGTCTCTACCACCACATACGGCGAACGTGAATTTACGGAAATTAATATTATTAAGTTTACCTTTATCCGTACCTTCTAAATCGTATGGAGTTGTTACAAATGTAGTTCCAGTAATTGAAGATGCGTTTGTTGACATATGGAAACCAGATGTAACTGCTTCTGCTGATAAACCTTTCCATTTAAACAAATCAGCATCGTACTTGTAAGCAGTTTGATTAGATAAACCTAAACTTGTTTTCTTATACTTGTCTCCACCTGTATTTGTTACTGGTGAACCATCTGCATTATAGTACATTGTTTCACCTGAATCAAAAAATTCTGTCTTATATAGTACACTACCTAAAGTTGAACCTGATTTTGTGAAACCTTTAAATCCGGCAGGGAATGCATTTGATGGTGCATTAGATGCCATGTTTAACATGATATATCTTGAATTCAATGTATATTCTCCATCAGACGTACCAACTTTTCTTGCAACGTATCCTGAAACATCTGGATTCATTGAACATCTTGAGAATTTTTCTAATACTACCATGTTATCGTCAGTGTCATTGAAATCACGTATTAAAATATCGAAATCACCAGTGTCCAAATTAATATTTGAAATTGTAATCTTAATTTCTTTATTTGCATCTTCACCATCAGAGATAGTTAAAATTTCAAATAAATCGTCTACTTTATTACCACGAACTTCAGATACTACCATTGGTGAACCAGGTGTGTTCCACTCACCTAAGAAATTATCACCTTCTAATGCAAATACCTCAGTTAAACTTAAACCTTTTACTAATCCTTGTTGATAAGCAGATTTAAGATAGTTAGGATAAACCTCGTGAACGTATAATGGATATTGTGACTTGTCTTTATCGAAGACTTCTGTACCTAATACTTTTGAAATGTATTTTGTAGAAGTTAGGTCTAAAGAACAATTGAATGTAAATCCTGTACCATCGATATCGGTAACTGCAATTTGGAATTCACCTAAAGGATTTACTGTGATATCATCCACAGATGTAACAGACATTGTATTACCTGTTACTCTATGTACAAGTACATTTTGAACATATGAACCTCTTGATCTAAGGGCCGCAACGATTTGACCATCATGATCTGAATTTACTTTAGAACCCCATTCGTATTTTGAAGTAATAAATTCAGTACCATCGAATACAAACAAATATGAATAAACTTCATTTGAACCGTTGTTATAAGTGTTAAACCAATTTTTGTTATTGTATGCACCTATTGGTGATGTTACTTGTGTACCTGTTAATCCACTTGTTGCAGATGTTGGTACATCACCGATAACGAACCAATTATCCGTATTACCTGTTGTATAACCACTGAAGTTTGAAACCATGAATGTTTCTATATCATCACCAGTTGTTGCGGTTTTACCTGTAAAATCTGCATGATAAGTACCACCTGTTACACTTGATAAAGTAGATGAATCAGTTGTACCTGAAGAAACAAAAGTTGCTGATGTTCCTGTGATAACCATACCACCTAAAGTTTTTATTCCAAATGTTTTGTATGGTTTATAACCTGATTTACCTAATATTCTTGTTACGAATAATTGATTTGATTCTTGTAAATATGATTTTGCTACGTATCCTAATTCATATTTAGGATTTCCATCTCCATCTTTGTCTGGTGAAGTACCACCAAAATATGTTTTGAATTCATCAAAACTTGTGATTAGGATTGGTTCAAATGCAGGACCTTTAAAAGTCTCACCCACTAAACCTAAAGTTGTTACACCTACACTTTGTGCAACAAAAGTCAAATCCTTCTCTGATGTGTATACACCGGGAGATACGAATACTCTGTTTGAATTTGCCATTGATTAATGTTTGGTTAATTAATTTTTTATTGTTATACTATAAATATCTTTGTTTTTATCAAAGATTTCCCAAGTTTTTTGTAAAAAGATAGTAAAGTATCTTTTAAGATATTTATTTATCTATGAGTAATGAAAAGATTGTAAAAAACGTAAAAATTAGTCTTAAACACCATGAAATGTTAAAAAATCATTGTGATAAAAATGGTTTGAAAATGTACAAACTTTTAGAAAAATGGATTGAGGAGTACTGTAAACCAAAAAAGAAAGACATTTACGGTGATGATTAGTATAAGTAACTTACCATAATTTTAGAACCTATTGCAGGTGCACCAAGTAAAGTGATTTCTTTACTACCCGTAATTTCATATCCAATACCTTCTTCTTCCGCCAAACCATTGATTTCTACCGCAATCACACTGTTGATTGATTGTGATGTTTCGAAAATTAATGAACTACCATCATAGGTATAGGTAACCATGTCGTATTGTATTAATTTACCTGTGTTATCTAAAATAACACTATTTCTACCTTTATAGTATTGAATTGTTATAACAGAATTAGCCAAAGGAGCAACCTCAAAAGAGATTTTTGATGTGTAAGCCACGTGGTAATAATTAACACCTTTAATTTGTGCTAAACCATTAACAGATACACTAAAAAGTGTACCTATACTTTCACCTACACTAAATTCAGTTTGTAGACCATCGGCGATAAAGGAAACCGTTGTTATGTTAACTGCTTTGTTAACGTATTTCTTTCTACCTGTTTTTTCTTTTAAAAATTCGTACATAGTAAATAATCTATTAATTGCTGGTTTAACTTGGAATTCATCACTATCGATTAAAAATCCTAATAATGTGAATTTATAATTTTGCATATAAAAACGACGACCATCCATAGTTTCCATAGGTGTATTATCTTCTATACTATCTAAAACTATTGGTATGTAATGTCCTTTTATAGTGGTATAGTCTTGTCTTGATGAAAAGTTTTGTAATATGATTTTATTAAACTTATTCAAATCTCTAATTTTATTACAAACTATAGTGACCTCATAACTAATGTCAACCGGTACTGGTTGGGGTATTGTGTATATGTCGGCACCTAAAGTGTTACCATTCCATGTGGGTACCGAAGCATAATACACTTGATACCTGTCGGGTATTGTTCTCTGAACAGATGGATTTGAACCTGGTAAAACCTCTGGTTTTCTAATTGTTGCAATAAAAGGTAATTCAACATTATCATCCTCATTTGAGAAAGTCCAATTATTACTAAATTCTGCCCACCTTTGTATGGTTAATATCTTATTGATAACGGGAATTTGTTTACCGTCAGACACGATAACTAAATTCTTTTTCACATAATCTAACATTCCTCTATCCAAATCTTCATGAAGGATTGAATCAGGTAAATTAGTATCGGATTTTATTATTTTATCCAATAACTCCTGTCTTCTTTCAGTAAGTTCGGTTTTTTTGTAAACCTCAATATTTGTTTTTCTTTTTGGATATCCCATTTTATACTCCTCTAAATGTTGTGTCTTGTATTGGTGCACAAGTTATGTTTCTGTAATATGGTTTGTAACCAAACATATTATGTTTATTATCGGATACTACTTTACCGTCGTTTGTTACTTGATAATATCTTGTTCTTGTTTCAGATTCAGGGTATCCAATAAAATCACCATATTTTATATCAATATTTAATTCTTCCAAATGTCTAATATATACAGATATGTTTAAATTACCTGGTTCATTATACCTGATTAAACCACCTTTATATGCACTATTTTTTGGTTCTTCGATTTTAACCAAAGCGTTAAATTCAATTGGAGGATAATATTTTATCTCATCTAAACCAACCTCACCATATACATCGTCAATATCAGTTTTTTGTCTATCAACTCTATATAAGACAAGTCTCATATTTAAATCACCGTGTAGATATTCTACACCCATTTTTACATGTAAATCAAAATCGTCTTGTGATAAGAATTTCGACAGTCTTGTAATTGGTAGTTTATTATCCATATCCTTATAAATAGTTTAATCTTACGTTCTATTTAGTTATATTAGAAATATGAGTGGTATGATACCAGAAATAGAAGCAAGAGAAGTTTTAGTTAATTATGATGGTTCTAATAATCAATTATTAGAATTTAAAAGAAAATTTGTTGATGTCAAGAATTTTAAATTAACAAGACCTCAAGCAGAATATGTTTTGAAATATAAAGACACCGTACCTAAGGTAGCGAAAAAACATATAAAAATTGTAAGTACGTTTGGTGAAAAAATAATGGAAGAGAAACTTTTAACCAAACCACCTGAACAAATATGGTGTGAAAAATTATTATGTGAATCAGATAAGGCTTATCATATTTGGGGAAAAATTTTAGATTCTGAACAAAATAGTGCTTTTTGGTTACCTAAGGCTGCAATTATACAAGACGAAAAAAAATTAAATAGAGTTATTGACTATACACCTTATAATAAAAGACCACCTATGGAACACCAAAAAGTGGCAATAGAAAAACTTTTAGCAAATGATAAGTTCATTCTTGCTGATGATATGGGTTTGGGCAAAACTACGTCAGCGGTCATTGCGTCGATAGAAAGTGGAGCAAAAAAAGTATTAATAGTTTGTCCCGCTTCTCTTAAAATAAATTGGGAACGAGAAATTAAAAATTACACAGATAGGAGAGTGTTAATTGTAGAAGGAAGAAAATGGGGTTCAACTTTTGATTTCTACATCATAAATTATGATATATTAAAAAATTATCATACCACTGACAAAAGTGAAGATAGTGACGATTATAAACTTTTAGTCAATGAAGGTTTCGATTTAGCAATTGTAGATGAAGCACATTATATTTCAAACACGACAGCAAACAGAACAAGATTATTAAATGATGTATTAGAAAAAATACCGAGAGTTTGGTTATTAACAGGAACACCAATGACATCAAGACCAATCAATTATTTCAACTTACTTAAAATTGTTGATTCACCATTGACATTAAATTGGCAAACATATGTAAGAAGATATTGTAAAGGTTTTCAGTTTAGAGTTGGTAATAGAAAAGTTTGGAATACAAGTGGTGCAAGTAATTTAGATGAACTAAGAGAAAGAACTAAATCATATGTTCTTCGTAGAATGAAAACAGATATTTTAGATTTACCTGAAAAAATAGTTACACCAATTTTTGTTGAATTGAATTCTAAAATGTACGATGAGGAATTAGAAGAATTTACAAGAATAAGTAATGAAAAGAAGGGTGAAGATACAATTAGTATAACCTTAAATCGACTTATGAAAGTTAGACAATTAATATCTTATGAAAAAATACCATACACATGTGAATTAATTGATAGATGTATTGAACAAGGAAAAAAAGTTATTGTGTTAACAAATTTCACAATGACTCTCGATATGTTACATGAAAAATATAAAAAAATATCAGTTGTTTTAGATGGTCGTATGTCCAAAGATAGAAGACAAGAATCTGTTGATAGATTTCAAAACGAAGATAAAATAAAGGTATTCATTGGTAACATCAAAGCAGCTGGTGTGGGTATTACATTAACAGCCGCAGAAGTTGTTATAATGAATGATTTATCATTTGTACCGGCTGACCATTCACAAGGAGAAGATAGAGCTTATAGATATGGTCAGAAAAATAGTGTTTTGGTTTACTATCCTGTTTTTGAAAATACAATTGAAAAAGTAATCTATAATATTTTACAAAAGAAGAAAGGGGTTATCGACCAAGTTATGGGTGATGGTGAATTTTCAGAATCTTTCGGTAAAGATTTACTTAAAGAGTTGCTTTAATTCTTCAAACTTTTTGTCAATTAAAATTTCTAAATTTTTGTCTTTAAAATCTGCAATTTTAATGTTAATTAATTTTTCTGGTATTGTTTGAATTATAACATCGTTTACAGAACCTGGTAAATGTTCAATTTCAATTAATATCTTATTTTCAAAACAAAATTTTGCAATTTCATTTAATTTTTCTGGTATCATAATTTTTTCATTAATTCTTATTGGGTGTATAATTTCTTTTTTAAATAATAAATTATAACCGATACGTTCAATATATCTATTAATATTTTGAAATAATACAATTTCAGTACTACCATTTTTTATATCAACGTAAGACCAATAATCTACATCGGCTTTTAAATCATTTGCTGAACCACTAACTACAAATCCTTTATCGTTTTCTTCTATTATTCTACCACCTTTAACTTGTAATTTTATTTTTTCTTTTCTTTGATGTACATCTTTTGTTTGTGTTGTAATAGTAACATCAATACCTTTAAAATCATTAGGGTCACCTCTTTCTAAAGCAAAATCCATATCAACTATTTTATAGTCTTTAAACAGTTGACGTATTTTATACATAAGGGCAATTATTGTAATTTGACCTAATGTCCACGATTGATTACATCTAAACCAAAAATGATAATAAAATTTTGTTTCAATATTAGTTGTAAAATATAACTCGAAATTTTGTTCAATGAACTTGAATAGTATATTTAAATTTTCTTGCCATTTACTTTTATCATTGAAATCCAATTCAATTCCTGTGGCATCATAAAAAAGATAATAAAAATCGTGAAAACAATATGGATGTGTGTTCGGTGTATTTCTCCAACACCATGAAATTGGTATTTCATTGTAAAAATCTACAATACCATATGTTTTATTTTTATACCAAAATCCCCATATACCCAATTCCCTTCCTTTTTTTTCAAAAACTTCATTACAGGTTTGTTTATATAACTTTTTAAAATCCCCACTCAAAAGACCTTTAAAATAGTCATATCTATACTTCCTTATATTTGATGTTAAAATATCCACAATACAAAAATAAAGTATTTATTAGAATATACCAAAATATGGCGACAATTATTTCACAAACCGAAAAAGAAAAATTATACACACAAGTTTTCCATTTGTTGGGAATGCCAGTTCGTGGGGTTGAATTGACAGAGGAACAAATGGACACTTTTATGGAATTGTCATTATCGGAATATGAACAATACGTAAGTGATTGGTTAATTGAATCACAATGGTCCGCATTGGCCGGTTTAGACGTAGATACACAGTCTCTTACGAGAGCTTTCACTACGAGAAGTTTAGATTATGAAACACAATACACTTACTCATATTCCAAAATTGTTGGTTTACAAGCTGGTGGTCCTCACGAACTAAAAAAAGACTATATTAGTTTAACAGGAGGAACTCAAACATATGAAATACCAGCTGGTCGTGAAATAAATGAACTTTTATGGTTTACAAGAGCAACTTTATCCGATTCAATAGTTGATCCATTTATAGGTGGTTTCGGTGGATTAGGTGGTACGGGTTTTGGTGGTATTGGTGGATTTGCACAAGTTGGTTCTGCCGGTTCTTATTTTATGTTACCTGCATTTGATTTACTATTAAGAATGCAAGATAGAAATATAAAAAACAGATTAATCGGTGGTGATTTAACATATAAAATTACGGCTGGACCTGAAGGTAAAAAATTAGTCCATTTATATAATGTACCAGGTGGAAGATTTGACTTTGGTTCCATCAAAAACAACAACTACCAAGTTTGGTATTGGTATTATGATACAACAGATAGAGATACATGTTTAGACCAAAATAAAGACGTAATAAAATTACCGTCAGATGTGATGACCGAAGAATTGACATGGGATAAATTAAAC
>Ga0315909_10004121_pt1 | contig 17295 bp, 29 predicted proteins | sample LakEriMetagenome_11_FD_203527 | JGI IMG/M metagenome (GOLD analysis project Ga0315909, IMG submission 203527) | Freshwater fungal communities from buoy surface, Lake Erie, Ohio, United States - Buoy 2 MA125 | ecosystem: Environmental > Aquatic > Freshwater > Lake | place: USA: Lake Erie, Ohio...
GTTACCGTCGTCATCAATAACAACAATTGTTTGCCCCTTTGATATTACATTTTCAACACCAGCAGCCGTAGGCAGTGTTAAAACGTTGCCAGTTAAACTAACATTATTATAAGCAATATGCAAACGGTTTTGTTCTGACCAAACAACTTGATCTGAAGTCATAGGCATCTCTGCCCCTACCATTCTTAAAAATCCAGATAACGTTCTGTTTCCATAACGCTCTACTTCTTGCTCATAGATCTCTGGCAAATATTGTTGAGAGAAGTTTTTTCCACTGCCATCAGTGAAATTTAAATAGTTTGTTTCTAATGTCTGTGGCTTCTGAGAAGGCACAATAGATCCAAAAAACGGATCTGGTGTAAATGTTGACATAATTTTTTAGTTTAAGTTATTTTTTTAATTCTTAATTTGTTAGAATCCATGCCGTTAATTGCTTTGATTTTTATGCCATTTACAAATAAGCTTTCAGGAGCGCTAGTTCGGGGAGAGGTGCTAACATTGTTAGACTTAGCCATTATTTCCTTAACTGCATCCGCTTTGCCTTGTTCGTAAATTTGTTTCATAATTGTCTCAGAATTATCGGCAACGTACATAGCTTTATGATATCCTTGAACATCTACAACTTCACCCTTATCGTTTAAGAACTTCTTAACTAGGTTAGAAATATCTGATTGTTTATCAATAACTGCATTGGTATTTGGTATATTATACCTTAATGTTTTTTCACCTAAATTAAAATCAAAACCTTTGAAATCATTAGTGAATAACTTTCTGGTATCTTCTTTGAATTTACCATGCAATTGCTCTGAACGTTTTTCGTCCTGTTTGTATCGGTTGAAAAATTCATTAGCTTCTTGTTGTTCTCTGCTAACTGATGGCCTCAACTTGATTTCATCATAATACTTTGTTTTAACATCCTCCAAGAATCTTTTTGCTTTTTCAGCCTCTTCTTTAAATTCGAGTCTTTTTTTCTTGATGTCTCGATCATCGTCTTCTTCTTCGTCGTAACTAAATTTTTCTTCCATGAGAAACTGTATCTCATCGTCGTCTAAATGTGGTCTTGACTTTCTATAATATTCTTTTATTAGTGTTTCACTTTTTATATTCGAGTAATCTACATTTAACCTCGAATAATCATCTATTGTACCGCCTGTTTCTTTCATAAAAGCAATAAGCTTTTCTATATTTTCCGGTAAAGGTTCTCCTGATGTTTTTGCTTCTGCAACAATTTCATTTAATTCAGCAACCGTTTCAACCTCCGGTTGTGGAGCTGCAATCATTTCAATTATTTCTTTTTCTTTGTTTTCGGTAACGACTTCAGCGACTTCGTTTCTTTGGACCACTTCTTGCAATCCCACTTCGGGCTGTTGATTGCCCAACACGCTTTCATTTGTTCCTTGCTCTTGAATGGCATCTTGTTCTTTTTTAGCTTTTAAATTTACTTTTGTTACTCCGTTAGGTTTATCTAACTTCCTAGGAGTTTTAATTTTAAATTCCCCTTCTTGTTTAATTTCTGACATGATATAATATTATAAAATTGTTAATGTAATCTATTCTCCAAATAAATCAAACCCTAACCCATTCATTACGTCGCTACCAGAGGATTCAAAATCTTTTGGCATAGTTTGGTTTTGTCTTTGATCTATTAATTCACTTTGCTGAGTACCTTGCATTTTTATTCTTTTGTCTTTTCGGTCCTCAATTTCTTTTATTTTGTTTTGATCTTTTGCTAAACTCATTTGGGCAAGTTGAGAACTATAATTAAATTCTTCAGCCATTAGTATTCTTTTAAGTTCCATTTCTGATTGCATTCTTTGGATCTCAAATTGTGCTTTAGCTTGCTCTATTTGTATTTGTGTTTGGGCTAGGGCTTCTTGTTTTTGGACTTCCGCCATCGCTGATTTTTCAGCCAACTCAGCATTTGCTTGTGCTTGTGCTTGAATATTTTGTTGCTGTTGTTCTTGCTCTCTAGCTATTTTTTTCTTTCTTTTATATTTAAGAGATTGATTAGCAAGCTTTAAATTTTTTATTTGTCTAATGTCAATTGCATCCTCTAAGTCTATACCTCCTGATTGCAATGCCACTTGTATGTTTTGTTCAAGTTGTGCTTTTTCTTCTTCGTCCGGCTCTAATTCTAAATAGATACCAAAGTCATGAAGATTTAAATTAGCTATTTCTCTTAGTGTTTGTACATTAAACGTAGATATACCTTCCGTTAAACTATTTGCTGTTAACGGATAATTCAATGATTCCGCCGCTTTTAAGCATATATTTTCACATAATCTTAATGTTAAATACAAACTTGATTGTACAATGTGCCTTGTGGCTGTATTAGAATTTGCGGCCGCCAATTTTTGCAAGCCAACCAAAGCATTTGGATCTGGAGTACTACCATCTCTTGCTTCATTCAAGCCTGTAACATCACGTATCATTTGTAAATAGTATTGATACGTGGCTATAAGTGATTGTATTTTAGCATTACCATTAGACGATTGCAACTCTTGTATTGGGTTTCTAGCGCCATTCTGACCTCCATCCTGGTTCATTGATCTACCAACTATACTACCTGTTTGGAAATACATACTAAGCGCTTCTGCCGCATTATAGTTTGTACCATTGCCAAGGTCTACTTCCGCTAAGCTATCAACATCTACAAATACTCCATCGGGTACAATCTTAGATAATACTTGTTGTAATTTTAAGTGTGTTAATTGAATCATATCAGCAAAACCTATAGTTCTACTCACAAGTGATTCTATTCTTCCGCGGTACATTCTAGGAGCACATATGGTATAGTTCATTTCAACCTTCGTGGTATCTGCATATGGGCGTGTCATAAACTCACTCATTTCCCATTTTAACATCTTTTCTTTACCTAATATTTTTACACCAGAATATAATACTTCTATTGATCTAGAGACTCTTTTAAATGTATCGTTTTCAGGTGGATTAAATCCATCATCTTTTTCTATAGCTTTTTCTAATCCAAAATCAGTTTGTTTAATTTTAAACACCTGATCCATAAAGGTTTTATATTCAAAATATAATACCTGGACATTACTTGAGTCGTAACTTTGGGCGTAATAAGTATTTCTATAATTAGTATCTCCTGGGAATTTTTCAATCTCTAAAAGATCTTCTTCCGTTAAACTTGGAAATTGCTTTCTAAGTTCTTCAAAACTAATGGTTTTAACTTCTCCAACATAATATATGTCTTCAAAGTTTGGATCCTCTGTATATGAATATACTAGATTAGCGGGATCAACATAATCTAGTTTAATACCTTCTGCTTTATTCCAACTTGTTTTAGCTGCTCCTATACCTAATACAGTTAAATCGTAATTTATCTTTCTATTAAGTAATTCGTATTTATTTCTAGCTAATGTATTATTTATAACTTCTTCTGCTGCTTCTTCAACAGCTTCTTTATATGTTAGTTGTAAACGCAATGATAATTCATCAGTGTCTTCCGGCAAATCATCTGGATTTGGAGAATTAAACAGGTCTGCGCCTAAATTATTCTTTATATCCATAAGCATATCCTTTGCCATCATATCTCTTAATATGCCTGATGCGTAATCTGTTTTTTTCTTTACAGAAACAGGGTCTTGAGCATATGCTTTTATTTCGTAACTTTTACTTGATATTCCATTTACAACAATATCAACAAATTTTGGCAATACAGGTATTGGTTTCCAATCTAAATTTAAATAAGACATATCACCATTAACTGATAATTCATCTTTATATTTTTGTATAGGTTGTTCTCCTCTAGCATATAACCTTAGTAAGTGAAATTGATTCCAATTAGCGCTCCATCTATCGCCTCCTATTCCTCCATTGCGATTACCTCGGAACCACTCGTTCTCGATTGCTTTAGCGACAGCCGTTCCATACTCTAAGCTGTTCTTTACAACTGTAGGCACTACTTGACTAGGAAATGTGCTATTATTATTTGTATAAATCATTTATCTTATTATTTGCGAGCTATTACCTGTATTGTTAAATCTTTTAAAGTTTAATGGTACAACTTGTTTTTGTAATGGATTTGATGGATAGTATAAATGTCTGTTACATGCCATTATAGCTAATCCTGAACTTATCGAGGCATCATGCTTAGTTCTATTGTTTATATTAAACCTAGCCCAATCCTCTAATGTTCTTTGAAAATACATATCACCATATCCTTCTTCTTTTAACCCAACATAATTTTCTATATATGTTTCGATTGCAGCCGCATGGGCTTGCATTATATCTTGCGATGAGTTAGGTATTCCTCCAACCTCACGTTCAAATGGCGACAAATTATTATACACCTTATCTGGTCTGTTAATAGAGAAACCTCTATACCCTCTTCTTTTTATATGATATAATAATCTTGGTTTATTATTCTCTGCTAATATAGGCATTCCGTAAAATACTATTGCCATAAGAACTTCTTCAAAAAATATCTCAGATGTTTGTGGTCTAGCTATATATTCTAAGAAGAACCTATTAGGGGGGACATCTTCCATTGAAAATTTAGTTAATCCTGATAAAGCTCCGTTAGATGCTCTTGTATCTACTGTCCCTGATATATCATAGCTATCACAACCAAATGCTCCGCAATGTTCATTACCTGGGTATTTAAGTCCATCCTTTATTATTACGTTATTTTGTAAATGTTTAGGTGGTATCCATGAAACTAAGAACCTGCCGTCTTTATTAGGGTGGAATATAACTCTAGAATCTAGTATGCCATTCTCCCATTGAAAACTACCTCTTGTTAATACATTTGTATTCCTTAGGTCTTCATTATAATCTATCTGTTCGTATATTTTTGTAAGATTAAACAACGATTGTTTTGTTTCATCTCTGAATGCGTGTTGTTCCGTTTTAGGAAACTGTCTATAGTATTCGTTTAATCCGTCTGGATCATTCTTTAAACCATCAACTTCATTCTGCCAGTGCTCTAATACACCGTAATCTATAATATTACCATCAACGCCTTTTACCGGTTTTTCTGGAGTGTCGAAGACAGGTATGCCATAAGTATCAATGAATCCCTCGTACGACCATTCCATAGGTATGAACAAACTATATAATCCTGAGCTAGTCTGTCCATTGCGGTTTCTTTTCTTAACATCTGAATCATAGTAGAGTCTTTTAAAATTTTCTCCTCCTTTATCAAGTGCGTTTGATGTTGAACCCATCATGCACTTGCCAATAATCTTACTACCTAATCTTAAACAAGTTTTTGTAACCCTCCAGTTATTTAATATGTTGTCGGGTCTTAGCCACTTACCGCTCTCGTCATGAACTAGTAATTTAAGTTTTTCACCGTCATAAGAGTTATCACCTGTATTCTTCCAATCTATTGTTGTATCAAGACCTTCAAGTTCTTCAGGATTTTCTTGACTATCTAGTTTTCTTCTTGTAAACTTTGAAGCAGGGACCCTATAAGCGAGTTCTGTTTTTGGTCTATCCATACCATCTTGTATGGGCTTAAAGAAGAAGGGATAGTTAAGTGAAATTGGAACGACCTTATCGGTAAACATCGTTTTAGCGTCAGCTCCTGATTTTGATAATATACCAAATCTAGAATCACTTGATATAGTAGCTTGATTTACAATTTCAGAAGACGACATAAAAGAAAACCCGGAACGTCTATTCTTTAAATAGCACATTCCATAACATCTTGAATCTGCTTTGCAAGCTTCCCAAAATATAAAAAATAATCTATTTGATTCTCTAAAGTCTGGCGCACCAACGTCAATCTTACTCCATTGCAAGTACATATAATGCGTACCAGTAATATACGTAGGAGTTCCATTGTTATAAAAAGAGAAGCCTTCTTCCCTACGTTTGAATTCGTTATCTACGTAGTCATACCATTTTTCCTTGAAATGATCTGGATATTTATTCCAATCAAATACACTTTTTATTTTTTCAAGTTCTTTTGGTATTTTTAATTGCTCCCAGTGTTGCTCTTCTTTCTTCGAAGTTCTTTTGAAAGAATCCTCAATTAAAGGCAATGCAATCCTTAAATTTTGTATTTCGTATATTTCACCAATCTTACCGGTTTTGCTTATAATAACTAGATCATACTCTTTATTATAACCATACTTCCATTTATTATATCGGTTTTGTTGTTTAATCACGGAAGGTTTTACGTAGTCAGGTAGTATCTTATAAAGTGTTTGTTCGTACATTATTTAGACCTCCCTTCTGCAAATCCTTTAAAAGTCTTTATTGTAGGATCTTTATCTTCTTCTTCTAGCATGCGGGTTTCATCCTGTATCCTACTTAGAATTTCAAAAGCGTCAAATATAGCTAACTTTTTTGTTGCGGCTGCGTTCTTTAATTTATCTGCGGATAAATCGTCATCACCATTATCTAAGATAGCTTCCTCTGCAACTTTAATTAACTCAAGAACTGCTTTGTGCCCAGCTTGGATTATATTCTGCTTCGTTTCCTTTATATTCATATTTAATTACAATATCATTTGATTTCATACAATATAATCTTTCGCCGTCAACTATAAAGTCATATTCGCCATAAGGTTTATATCCTACTAAGTCCCCACGATTGATTTTAAGCTCGTTTAAGGAGCTATTGTCATATTTTAGTATTCCAATAAGTCTTTGTTCTTTATCTAGCTTAAAATGGTCTATATTCTTTAACGGCTTTACAAAGCACCGGTCGCCAACAGTATTCCATTTATCATCCTGCTTATATAAATATATTTGATCCAGTTCACAAAAGTATAAATCTTCCATAAGATATGCACGACTATTCTTTTGCTTTCCTCTAATATCATAAAATCTTCTAAATACATTATGATGTATAATTACTAGATCACCTACTTTTATATCGGTATTCTCTATTGCTAATGGAATAGCTACAACCTCGGCTAAATTATTTACAGATTTAAAACTTTCAATCGATGTATTTATAATTAATTCCTTATCTCCCACGGAAACCTTATTATCATACCGATCTCCCACTGGTCTTACTAAATAACTAAATACACTTCTCATTAGTATTCTAAATCATATTCGATTGCAACAGCCATATTAACGTTAAACTTTTTCCAAGGCATCACCTCGTCATTTTTTTTTATATGTATGTTGTAAGAACTGTCTGTGGTATCAAATAGTATATGGGAAATCTCATGTCCCCCATATACCATTTGCCCTACCGAATAATGCATTGCGTTATCTTTATAATCTGTCCCAATACTTATTTTTCTTATAACTTGGTCCACAATTATTCATCTTTTTTCTCGAGTTCAGTATATGAGCCGTCTTCGAGATTAATATTTATAGCGCCGTATTCTTTTTCAAGCTCAACTTTAGTTTCTTCAATTTCTTTATTAACTTCAGCAATCTGATGTAATAGCGCGTGTTTTTGAGATTCTAGAACACCAATATTAGACAGCATCATATTTAATGCTTTTTGCTGATCTGTAATTTTGTCTAATTGTTCTTTTGTGATTTTGTTTTCCATTTTTATTTAATTTGATTATTTTTTAAACATTCTATTATATATTCCTTTTTTACTTTTTCTTAACGGTACTTCTAAAACAACATTACCTGGAAAGTTATAATCTTTACCTGGTTTCATTATTTTTGAATTGCCTAAATTATCTATACCCAAAACAGGGAATTCTACATTTTCCATAGTGATTTCCCCGCTAGGTATTACATTATAAGGCCTATCTTTATCAGGACTATTTTTTTTATAACCTTTTGTAGATAGATTTTTCATTTTAACGTTTTCTCATTTGAGCCGGAGTCTTATTTTTTTTCTTCGCCTGTATCGCTGCTAATTTTGCTGCTTTAGCTGCTGCTACCTGTGCTTTTGATGCGGTTAGTTTATCAGCCTTTTCTTTTTGGCGTGCTTCCATTGCTGTTCTTTCCGTTGCTTTCCTTGCGTCCGCCGCGGCTTTACGGTCGCTTTTCTCTTTTAAATCTGCGTCTAACCTTCCTTCAACTTCATTTAACCAAGCTTGACGTTTTACGGGATCTTTGCCAAATGGGTTAGAATCTTGAGTAAGACGATGATTATTCCATAATTTTTGCTCCTGATCCGTCATTTGTTGGTAGTAAAATTCGTTGTCTTCTCCTGTTGCAAATGGAGCTCCTCCTTTAATTACTTCTGGATTAGTATCTGCCGCTTGCTTTCTTTTGCCAGCTCCTCCAATATATGACTCAGCGGTTGTAACACCCCATGATGAGCCACCGCCAAATCCAGATTTAGTGTTGGTGTTGGATTTATGCCAGTAATTATTATTTGATTTTTGTTTTTCTTCTTTAGGCTTATCCGTCCCTGTGTCTGATAATTTTACAGTTTCGGTTGCTGTTTGAGTTTTGTATTTTTCGCCAAAAGGTCTTCCTTCTGATTCAGCTTTAGCTTTTGCTGCGCTCCATGCTGCTATTTCTTTAGGGGTCTGTGCTTGTTTTTCAACTGGTTGACCTTTTCTTGTAACTGTAGCTGTTCCTTGAACCTCTCTAACATTAGTAGAGCCTCCTTCATTTTTTCCTAAAGCGGTTAATTTAGCTTTTGCGTCTTCTTCGGCCTTTCTTTTTGCTTCAGCCTTTATATCTTCCCCAGTGCCTACGTTAGTTTGCAGTAAAGCTGAAGGTATTCCATAACCTGTTTTCATAAAAGGGGATCTCCCCGGAGTCATTTTAAATGCCATTTTTTTATTTTTTATTGTTATTTAATCTTTCTATATATTGTGGCGCCTTGTCCATCGCCTGTTGTAATGCGTTTTAAAGTATTAGTATCTATAAATGTGTAAACACTTTCTGTAACCCAATTATTTGGAACAAATATTGTTTTAATAAAAATAGAATTATTATCAACCTGCAATGTAATAAGATCAATTGGGCTACCAGATGTACTACTTATTTCTTGTACTTGTAATTTGCCATCAATATTTTTCCAAAAAAACAATTCGGATAATTCTTCATCAGGTTTCCAATAACCAATTAAATCATTGGTATTAATTTTTGTTTGCGAAAAAACACTTAAACTAGAAATTAAAATAACAAAGGCTAAAAATACTTTTTTCATAATATATTAAATTAAAGTTATATATTATTATTATTACGCGTATTTATTGTTTTTTATAAGCTTCCTTTTCCCAAGGCAAGTTTTTATCTCCTTCCTTCATTCCGCTACGGGAATATTTTTTGCCCTTCCAAAAAACATAAGAATCCGTATAATCCAGATCGCCTCGTTTCATTTGATCAATATGGACCATCTCATGTTCTATTGTTTTATTTTTTTTTAACTCTAAAGGTGACACATTCTGATTAATAAGTATTGTGCCATTTGATTGAGCCATACCAAGAATATTATCGTCCATATCTGTACTATAGATTGGGGTGCTATTTAAAGCATAGGGGGGTCCTTTCATTGTAAATGCCATTGTTACTTTCTTTTAACTTTCCCATATTCTTTTTTTTGCTCAGCTTTTGATTCGGTTTTTTCGTGCTTTTTCATTGCTGCTTTAGAAGCATACTTTTCTTTGGTCTTTTTTTCTATTACTTTTGGCATAATTATTTTTTTTTAGTTTTAATCATTGGTTTTTCTTTTCCCATAATAGAATTGGCAGCACGCATTGTTTTTTTACCGCTTATTGGTGTTTTTTTTCCTATTACTTTTTTCATATATTAGTTATATACTCTTATTTCTATTGGATACTTATTTAAAAGCTCGTTCGCTGGATTACCAGATGGATCTATAATAAATAGATCAACCCTATTTTCAGACGTAAAAACTATACTTGTGCCAGGCCCTAACGGAGAGCCTCCCCCGTTGCCAGTAGATCCATCTAACCCTCCTATAAAAAACGCAGTTTTATCAACTGTAAACGCGCCAACTAGTGAAGCCGAATAGTTTCCAATGTTCCTGTATTCCCATTCTATCTCCCCAATAGTGTTTTCTAAAACTATTGCCGTAGGATCTGTCTGTCCTTCCTGAGTTAATAAAGCTGTATATACCTTATAAGGACGTATACTATCTGTAATATCCTGCATTGAAACCGGTTGAGTTTCACGGTTTATTCTTGCTGATCTTCTCTCTCTTAAATTTACAGTAGGATTAATCCCTATAAAACGGGTATCATTAGGTACTTGTGCCATATTATTTCTTTTTAGTTTTAGCTTTTATTTTTTTTGCTTCTGAAAGCATTGCTTTGGTTGGTTTTTTACCACTCCCTTTATTTTCTCTAATGTTATCCCAAAGCCCGCGCCTTGATGTAGATCCGTCTTTTCTTTTTAACAGTTCCATTTGTCTAATGCTAATTTTTTTCTTGTTGGCTCACCATTTGGTTTTTTCATAGGCCCTGGCATACCAGACATTCTAGCACAAAAAGATTTCCGTCTTTTAGCATCCTTACTACCTGCTTTTAATTTAGAAGGTTTTGTAGTAACTGCTGTTTGCAATTTACTACCTGGGTTTTCTTTTCTATATGAAGCTACTCCTTTAGCGTTTAACCCACCTTTAGGATCTTTGCCCTCTTTACGAGTCCATGCTGCCGTCTTTGCCATCTTTATTGCTTTTTAAATGAATCCATTTGTGTAATGTATAACCTATAGATACCAAAAGTAAGGCTATCTTTAAGTACGTTTCTATATTAGTCATACTAAGCATCAATGTTCCAGTATTCAATAGGTATATCCTTGCGTCTGTAACGTTCACTTTATCGCATTTTAGCACGTTGCGTAATAGGCATACTAAGAGGAGCCTCACAGCTACAATCTCTTTTTAATTTTATGCCATTTTTGCCATTGCTAGCTCCTGGTTTCATTGGATATCCTGCTGTATCTAATGGACCATCCCACAAGTGATTTAAACCTGATGTTTTAGGTTTTTCTAGTTTCATCAAATGAGGATCTTTAATATCTGGAGTATACATAATATAGTTATTTATAAGGTTGATAAATTATAATTTGGAACAACCGGAGTTTTAACGGCCGGAGGAGGAGGCTGAGGCATGGATCTATCAAATGACCCTTGCATTGGAGCACCATACATATTAATCATTGATTGTTGGTCTCCAGGCGAAAACTGAACTGGGGCTCCTGTTGCTTTAACGCCAGGATTAAATAATCTAGGGTCCGCCGTAGTAGACACTGGTTGTGCTAATGTTTGTTGGTTTGTAACTCCCGTATTATTCATAATTGGTATTTTTATTTGCGTTATTTATAGACTTAATTAATACTGTATCAGTATAAGTTTTGCCTCTCATTATTTTGTTGCTTCTCGGGCTTGTTGGTATTTCTTCTTCACCAATCATTATTCGATACATGCGATTTATTAGCATCCTACACTTAAAAGAAACTTTATATATATTATATTTCTGGGTTGTATGATTTCTATTTCTCCACACAACTATCCATCCTTCTTTTAATAAATTGTTCCAGCGTTTATTATCCCAGCTATAAGCATATGTACCTATCTTGTAATCTTGCTTTGTGAAAAAATCCATACAATCAAAGTAGATTAATAACTCTAAATCAGCGTCAGTTAAATCGTTGTTCCTGCATGCCCACCTGCGAATTATTCTATAGTGTTTTAATATATTGTTACTTCTGAGATCGCTAAATTCTAAACGTTTCATAATTTAACAACAATATCATCTATCTTTATTAACCTGTAATCTTTATCTACACCTTCAAGCATATGACCAGCAACCATATCATACAATATCTTAGTTCCCGGCTCTAAACCTAATATAGACATACCTGTTGATATAATTTCCGCTTCTCTATATCTTATATCTTCCCTGGTTTTATTGTCCATTAGAAGACCTTTTTCACTTTTGCTTAAAATATCTTTTTTAGGCAAAACTATTACGTACTTACCTATTGCTTCCATCAATTCTTAAATTATTGATTACACAATCGGTTGACAATATGGTGATAGCTACAGACGCTGCGTTTCTTAATGCACTTTTAGTAACAAGCAATGGATCAATTATACCGGCTTCGATCATATTAACAGTTTCTCCTGTTACTACATTAAGCCCAGAGCCCTCTTTAATTAATATTTCATCAGGGAACTCGGCGATGCCTGCATTGTCTAATATTGTATAAAACGGAGCTTTAATTGCATTGTACAATAATTCTTCTCCTTCATTATCTGGTGCATAACTATAAGCCGCATTATATAAAGCAATTCCACCCCCTGGTACAATACCTTCTTTAATAGCCGCTTTGGTAGCACATATTGCGTCTTCAACTCTATCAGCTTTTTCTCTAAGCTCTATATCTGAATTAGCTCCTACTTTTATTACAGCAATTTTAGCGGATAGCCTAGCCAACCTTTTTTCTAGTCGAATTACTTCGTTAGGTTTTTTAGCTTTTGATATATCCTTTTTAATATTTAGGATAATATTATCCACCTCTTCTGTTTGTTTATTAATCTTTAGTATTGTTTCTTGATCGTATGTTATACTTTTTATACAATTACCCAAATGTTCTGGTTGTATTAAATCCATATCATCGCCAAGATCTTCGTTTATAACTGTAGCTCCTGTTAATAAAGCTAAGTCATATATTGTATCTTTTTTATTAATGCCGTATGTTGGAGCGTTTATAACATTAACCTTTAGATTGCCTTTAACCTTATTCATGGCTAATGCGGCTATAACAGGTTGATCTAAATCTGCGATAATCAATAATGCTCTTTTTTGTTCAATCGCATATTCTAATACAGATCTTATTTGTCTTATATTGGTTATAGGTGATTCAATTATTAAAACCAATGGATTATCTAATTCAGCAGCTTTAATCTCCGGGTTAGTAACAAAATGCGCGTTAACCAATCCTTTATCATATTGAACACCTTCTACTATTTCTACTTCCGTATCTGATAACGCTGAGTGTTCTAACATAACAACTCCAGTATTACCAACAGCTCTAAAGGCGTCTCCTATTATTTTACCTAAGTATGGATCATTATTAGCAGATATTGTTGCAATCTGATCCAACATATTATCATCAACAGTTATACTTGTTTTTTCTAAATAATCTATTACTTTATTTACTGCTGAGGTTATTCCTTCTTTTATTTTTCTTTCATTTGGATTTTCAACCATATGAGCATTCTTTAAAATAGAATGTGCTAATATCGTAGCGGTTGTTGTTCCATCTCCAGCTTCTTTAACGGTCTTGCGCGCGGCTTCTTTTAAAAGTCTAGCTCCCATATTTTCTATAGGATCTAATAGTATAATACTATCCGCTACTGTTACACCATCTTTTGTAATAACTGGATTGCCAGAGCTATCTTCAAGCATTACACATTTACCACTTGCTCCTAATGTAGAACTAACGGCTTTAGTTAGTTTTGTTATCCCTTCGAATACTTTATCTCTAGCCTCTTTTCCAAAGCTAAGGTTTTTTACAATTGCATCTGTCATGTTGTATTTAATTTGATTTAATTTTATAACAGTATTATTACGCGATTTTTGCGGTTTTTAGTTATCCTTGTCCTCTAGATAGCTTCTTGTAATTTTTAGATGCTTTTAAATTAGATGTTTTTGATTTAGCATGAATACCCGGTCTTGCAATATTCTTTACAACACGTTGAACACTCGCGATTTGTTTTGCCATAATAAATATATAATTAATATTAATAATATCCACCAAAAGAAAGTCCAATAATTTTGTTCTTTATCAATTATTTTTGTTTTGCCTACTTGGTGTTCTTTTGTTTCTACTTTAGATATCGCTACGGAATCAATACGCTTAATATTAACCTCTTCTTTGTTATTTGTATATAATGTATTAGATTTATTTTTTTTAATCTTTAAAACGACGTTTTTATAACTTTTACCGTCAACTATAATTGTTTTACTCGAATCTATAGGTGTTATAACAATTTCGCTGCTATCTGTATCTATAATTACTTTTGTAGAATCTGTTTTATTTACAGTATCTATTTTTGTAACTACTACTTTTGTTTCTGCAATACTGTCTTTCTTTATATCGGTTTTATCAACTAATACTTTTCTTGAAGAACAAGATATAAACACAATGCTAATTAAAATAAATAATATTTTTTTCATTTTTTTAAATTTAATCTTTAACTTGAAAATGCATCCAATCGTAATTCTTCTCTCTGCCTAAGCTTTCAAACCCATGTTTGTAAAATATGTCAATCATTGGTTTGTATTCCATACGCGCAAATCTTGCGGTCTTTGAGGTTTCTTTTAATAGATTCCTGCTTGGGTTTAAGTCAATAGCGCAGCCCCAACTATGTACACTTAATTTAGTTCCTCCTCGCATTAAACGATAATTAAAGCATCCACCATAATCATCAATCTTTAAATCGCTAATTGCATCTTGGCCGTAGAATTCTAATATATCATTAAAAATCGCAAGCAGTTTGTCTGCAACTAATTTATGGCAACGGATTTTATTTACTTTTTTACCGTCATAATACATTGGGTAAGGCAAAGTTATTGGCACAATATATCCTTTACCATCTTTGTTAGGCGTGCCGTATTTAGCTATAAGTTCCTCCTGAGTTATCATTGTTGTTGTTTCTTATTTTAGAATATACTGTAACTGAATCTAATATTGTTTGACTGCTTAAATATGTTATTGCAATTAATGTCCAGTCTGACGAATCTAAGTCTGCAAACATTAATAAACCGCTAGCTACTAGGAAAACAAATAATTTTCTACTTATCCATTTATTTATTAATGTGTCTAAATTTTTTCTACTCATTTTTTTAAAAAATATTTTAAATCGTTTAACACTAAAAGAGTTGATATAATACAAGTGCTAATCATTAGCCACTTTATATCTGGAAGCCAAAGACTAAATATACCTCCTGCGAATGTGCCTACAGCGGTCCTTACTATATCCATAACATCAAAGTAAGACTTTATAATTACCGTCTGAGCCCACTCCCAAAAGAAACCTATCATTGCACCTACAAATGCAGACGCTATAGGAACTCCTATAATTTTTCCGTCAAGTGTAAATTCTGCGAAATCTGTAACGCTGCCAATTAAATACATAATTGCAAACCCAATAAAAATGTGAAAGCTGTCCCTTAATTTCATAACTATATATTATAACTTGCTATTTGCCCACCAGTTGTAGCCACTGTACTTGCATTTTGTAATCTGTCTCCAATACTATTAGCAGTAAATCCACTTGCAATTAAATAGTTCCAAAAATCTGCTGGTGTCATTAATAATGTTCCTGTTGTGTTATCTACTAAAACGCCACTTAATACGTTTGCAGTACTTGGCACTCTTAACGTTCCAGTTAATTCGCTTGATGCACCATAAGTAGTTCCAAATCTTACGTTACTTGTTGCTGGATTTCCTAAAGATACACCAGCAGCGTATAAAGTTCTATTGCCACCAGTACTTATTTGAAATAACCAACTTGATGTAGCAGTATCTATTGTTACTCTTGGTGCTATAATTGCCATTAATCCATTTGCATTTACAGGATTTCCACTCACCTTTACAAGTGTACCTGAAGCAGTATTAGTCGTATATGCAAACGATGCTACTACCGCAGGTGCTGTTGCACTTGAAGTAGCAACTCCTGTTATAGAAATAGTTGCCGCTGCTGTGTTATTTAATAATCCGGGAACTGAAGTACCTCCTGTTATACTACCTATTATATTAACAGTAGAACCTGTTGTATATATTCCTAAAGTAGCTGCTCCTGTAATATTTCCTGTAACATTTAAAGTTGAATTTGAGTTGCTAATCACAGTAGCTGAACCACCTGCATTAACTATACCTGAACTTGCTGTAATATCTCCTGTCACATTTATAGTAGCATTTGCATCTATTCTTAAGGCATTTGCAGCTGATGCTGCTGATGTTATTGTACTTGATAAATTACCAATTACATTTAAAGTTCCTGCTGCAGTAACGTATATAATTTGTTTTAAAGCTGCACCATTATCTACTGTATAATTACCTGTACAAGTTAATGTACCTGTTCCTGATAACCTTATGGCATTATAATTTGTTGTATTTGTAAGTGTTAAAACAGAACCATTAAATATTGCAGTATTACCACTTGCTAAAGCCATCTCTAAAACAGGAGTTGTTGAACCCGCAAAAATAGCTTGCGCAGCAGTACAAGTTAAATTACCACCATTGGCATATATAAATTGACCACCTGTAGCATTACCTAATACAGTACCAGTACTTTCTGTCATTTCAAAATCTGAAATAGTTGGATTCGTTCCTGCTGTGCTTACAGCTGTTATATTAATTCTATAATAAGTATAAGATGTTGTATTAGCCAAAATACCACTTGTATAAGAACCACCTAATGGTGTTGATGCTCCTGTAACTGTATCTAATGTTGTATAAGTAGTTCCATCATTTGAACCTTGAAATGTCCAAGTTGTTGGATATGTAGTAGCACCTACTGTGGTCATTCTAAGAGAATATCTTTTTATAATTTTACCACTTGTAAATTGATAACCTAATATTCCAGTGTTATTAGTTGCACTTTGCCAAAATGTAGAAGAAGGTCCATCTTGATTAAAAGCAATCCAAGGAGCACCAGCACTTGTAGAACTTGCAAAAGCCACACCACTTGGTGTAGTATTAGAAGTCATTATAGGTGTCGCTATATTAGGAACAGAAACTGGAGAAACAGTATTTCTTATTGTTTGTACTGTATAAGTTCCATCAATAGTAATAGTACGATTATTTGCGTATACATCATCATCACTTGTTGGAACTGCTCCGTTATCCCAAATTGCTGGATTACTAAAATTACCTGTTGCTACTGCAAATCTTGTTGCCATATCTTATAGGTTTTTTTCATTAATAAATGTCTGCAATGCCCCCATAATTGTAGCTGCTGCGTTAATAGCGTCTGTATCTCCACTTTCAAAAACGTCCATGTATGTTATAGGAATAGAATTGTCAGGAAGACTTACTGAACTTCCATCATCTAAAACTCTATAAGGCGTTAATCTCATAGCTACACTACCACCTATATCAGTTGGTTTAACTAATGGTGATATTGCTAAATTAACCATAAAATATGGATATGTATTTCCATCTACTTCTATTGGATTTGTACTTTGTATTGGCATAATTTTATATATAAATTGCTGATTCTCTATTTGTCCAAGCTACGTTTGTAGCGGTCGCCGTAGTTACTGAACCACTTGCAGCTATTGTTAATCTTATTATTGTCCATACTGTAGCGCTTTCCGCACTTCCATTTGGAGCAGTTCCACAATAATTGATATTGCTATTTGATGAATTATTAGCATTTCTTCTTTCAGAAACTATTTGATCT
>Ga0315909_10004122_pt1 | contig 17283 bp, 35 predicted proteins | sample LakEriMetagenome_11_FD_203527 | JGI IMG/M metagenome (GOLD analysis project Ga0315909, IMG submission 203527) | Freshwater fungal communities from buoy surface, Lake Erie, Ohio, United States - Buoy 2 MA125 | ecosystem: Environmental > Aquatic > Freshwater > Lake | place: USA: Lake Erie, Ohio...
GCTCGAGGGTATGCCGCGCAATAGCGGGCGTTGAACGCCCATAATCTACGAAAGTTCAAACCCCCCTTGACAGGTATAGCCCCCCGTGACATAAGGGTAGGGCGCGGCGAAGCCCGTGCGAACCCAACCCACCCCGCTCCCCGAGGCTCCCATGCCCCTTCCCCGCCCGCCCAGCGATGGCCCCCTGCGTCTCTTGAGCATCGTGCGCTTCAAGGACAACAATGCTGCCTGCAAGGTAGTGGGTTGCTGGAATGTCCACCCCTACCTTGAGCACATCGTGGCTCGCGACGGCGAGGCCGTGCGCGCGAGGCTCACGCAGCCTTACGCGCAGGTTGCGTTCTTCGACGGGCCGAAGGGCGCGAGCACCGTGTGCTTTCTCCCGGTGAGCGACCTCTGGGTGACCGCCCCGAAGGCGACCTCCAGCCGATAGTCCAGCACCACCGACCCAACCCACCCCGCTCCCCGAGGCTCCTATGCCGTTCTCCCCGTCCCTTCTCCCCGCCGACCTCGCCGCACTCATCAGCACGCACGCCGTCAGCGCGACCTACGAGACGGTCGCGCTCCGCGTCAGCGCAACCTACCTCGGGGACGAGGCGTACACAGGCTACGATGACGCCACCCGGGCCTTGCTCGACAACGCCCGCCGCGCCTTCGGTGCGCTCGGCTTCTCGCTCCACGACGCCCGCTGCGGCGGCTTCGCGGACGAGGTCTGGGAGACGTGGTTCTTTCAGCGCGTCTACGTCGGCTGACGCGCCGACCCTCAACGCAACCCACACCGACTGGAGCTTCCATGCCCATCCCGCACCCACACCCCCTCGCTCGTACCCACCATGTCGGCGCGTACCGCATCGTGCCAGACGGCCCGCTGCCCGATGGCCGCGATGCCGGCGGTCCCGACAACGCGCCGGGCTGGAGGCTCGACTGGTTCGTGGAGGCCGACCTCCACGACCCGGAGGAGGGCCGCGAGGTCAACTACACCGGCTCGCTCCACCTCGTGCTGGGACAGGGCACGTTCAGCGGGCCGTGGGAGCGCGAGATTCCCGCGAGCATCATGCGCCGCATCGAAGCCCTCGTGGAGAGGCTCGAGGACGCCGACCTCGTCTAGGCTCTTGCCGGGCGATGCTGGTCCAGTCGGTGCCGCCGAGGAAAGTTAAGCCGCTGCGTAAACCTACCTTGACAGGTATCGTGCGCCGTGCGATAGGGGGAGGGCGGGGCCAGCCCCCGCTGCTCGCTCCCAACCCAACCCACCCCCGTCCCCGAGGCTCCCATGCCCTTCGCCCCCCTCACCTCCACGACATGGACGCTCGCCTACGGCGCGAGCGGCGGTCGCATGACCTACGCACCATGCGCCGGCGTCTGTCTGTTGAGCGGCCTCCCGTTCGCCCAGTGGGCCGACGTGTACGAGGCGTCGGTCAACGGCGTCCACGGCCTCGTGACGGTGTCCAGCATGCATCGACTGGGCATCCGCTCGGTCGGCCAGACGGCCACCGTGCAGTCGCCCTTCGTGTTCGTCGCGGAGGTCACGGACATGGACGCCCTCGTGGCGCAGTCCGCACGCATCACGCTCCTCGCCGCCCAGACCGTGCTGGGCCGGACCGTGCTCTCGCGGGAGGACGACGGTCAATGGTGGCGCGGCTGCGAGCAGTTGAGCGACCAGCAGGTCGCGGCAGAGGCCCGGGCGGCGTTCATGCTTCGCGCAGAGCGTGCGGCGTAGTTACCTCCCCTCGTCAATCCATCTTCTGGAGTACGCCATGCCTGTAGCCTACGAGTGGGTCGCTGAAATCATCATCGCAGACGAGGTCGTGGACGCGGAATACGTTCCCACCGATGGCCTCAACGCCGTGCTGGCGTGGGGCCTTCGCACGGTGGAGGTCACCCCCCGGGCGGGCCTTCGCGTGGGCCTCGTCCGCTACGTCCTCGACGCGGAGGGCGAGGAGCAGAGCCGCGACTACGCCTACGCCGAGGACGGCGAACTGGCCGACACGTTTGAGGAAACGGCGCGGGACGTTCCCGTCCGCTTCCGCACCATGTACCGTCGTGCGCCCGCCCGCCCCCTCCCGGTCAAGTGAAACCGCCTCTGAACCTCACATCAACCCACCCTCTGGAGTGCGCCATGCCCAGTAAGCCCCTCTCCTTGACCACCGCCCTCGACAACCACCCCACCCGGCTCGACTGCCTCACGGCGTTGGCCTTGCGCCGGGTGGTGAATGACGAGGCCGACACCCTCGCCCGCGAGGGCGCGGTGGCCGGGACCTTCGACATCGACCTGACGGTGCGGCTCGTCGGCAGCATCGTGGTCATGCCGGACGGAACCGTGAAGGCCGACCTCGAGGCTCGCCTCGTGTCCGGTTCTTGCCTCGCCACCGTCCCCGGGACGAGCGCGGCCTAGGCCCGCCCCGCTTCCGCTTGCCGCCCAGATGGTCGGCACTACGTTCAACTCACACCAACCAGCCCCGAGGTACGACATGGCTCGCCCCCGCACCACCATCCCCAAGCCCGCCCCCGCCATCGCGTGGCGCGACACCATCGCCAACGTGACGCGCATCATCGACGCCAACCCGAGGCTCGTGTCGGAGGCACTGGAGGTGCTCTTCGCATCCGACCGGGGCGTGCCCGTCCTCGCCGTCAAGGGTTCGAGCAGCCTCGCCGCCTTCAGCGAGCTTGTGGTCGATGTGGATGCGCTCGACCCGGCTGCCGACCCGATGGAGAACTGGAGCGCGGAGGAGTACGACCTCGTCTATGAGCAGGTCGCCTTCATGGCCGCGCAGCGCGATGTGCTGCACACCTGCGCGACGGTGCGCGCTCTGCGCGCCTCGGGGTGCTTCCCCGACGCCGGGTAGGCTCCCGCCAGTCGGTGGCCCTCGCGAAAAAAGCGGGGCCACCGAAACCTACCTTGACAGGTATCGGACACCATGCCATAAGGGAAAGGCGCGGCGAAGCCCGCGCAAAATCAACTCACCGCCCCGGAGTCCTCCATGCCCGCCGCCGACCTCGCGACCCTCGTCCTCCCCGCGAACCTCGACACGATGCCGCGCCGCGACATCGTCGCGTTCTTCGACGCGAACGGGCTGCACCCGGTCAGCCCGCGTCAGAACGCGGACGACCTCCGCACGCTGCTCCGCTCCGTCACGGCGCGTGCCCGCCGCGAGCGTGAGGCCCTGCAGCAGCAGGCGGTGCTCGACGCGAGCGAGGCCCGCTGCGCCGCCATCCACGAGCAGGTCGAGGCCGCGTTCACCTCGACGCCGCTCCCGCGCCGTGCCCTCTCCGATGCGCTCTCCGCCTTGAGGAGGGCGGCGGGCGATAGCGGCTACGACCAAGACCGTCGCGAGGCATCGCTCCTCTGGGCGGTGGACAGCCTCGTCGCCGTGCTCCGCGCCGCCGCCGACCCCTCGTCGGAGGTGACCCTTGCGGACGCGCTCCTTGAGGCAGACCGGGCCGAGCGCACCGCGACCAGCGCACGCCGCACGGCGGCGATGGCCCGCGAGGAGGTGGCGCGTCGGCTTCGCGATTCGCTGCGCTCGCTGGAGGAGGGCCGCTAGGCTCCCGCCAGTCGGTGGCCCTCGTGAAAAAGCGGGGCCACCGAAACCTACCTTGACAGGTATCGCACGCCGTGCGATAGAGAGTGTGCGAGGGTCGCATCCCCCCGCCGAACGTAACCCAAAGCAACCCACCCCCGAGGTTCCCCGTGAACGCTCCCGCCCCCGCGCTCCTCCCCCTCCCCGCCGACCTCGATACCATCGCGAAGCGTGACCTCGTCGCGCTCTGCGAGGAGCGTCGGCTCACGCACTCCCCCCGCGCCACCGCCGAAGACCTCCGCGTGGCCCTCCGCGAGCAGCACCGCATCGCGACCTACGTCCACCGCGACGAGCAGGTCCGCGCAGTGCGCGCGGAGTGGTTCGCGAGTCGCGACCCGCTCGGGGGCGGGTCGCACAACGAGGCGGCGGCGGTCATGCGCGGCTCCCTCTGGGGCCTCGCAAACCTCTTCAGCCAGATGCAGGGCGAGAGTGACGAGCTTGTCGCCTCCTTGGAGTACTCCGTGCCGCTCTTGGCCGGGTTCTTCGCCGGCGACGAGCGCGTGGACGCCAACGAGGCGCGGCTCGCGGTCGGCAACCTCGTCCGCGCGATGGAGCGCGTGCGCCATCGTCGCGAGGAGGCGGCAGACTACGCCAGCTTCACGATGGGCGACACCCATCGTCTGCTCTCCACGATGGCCGAGCGCAAGGCTGCGCGGGAGCGTTCCCGCAAGCAGTCCTAGGCCCGTGCCCGGCGTCCGGCCCTCGCGAGGGGGCCGGATGCGTCCCTCACCTCTCCCTTCGCCTCTCTCTGACAGGAGTCCACCATGCCCAGCATCTTCCCCAACCCCATGCACCTCGACCTCCACGCCGCCCGCTTCGACATGAAGGGCTTCAAGACATGGCGCGGCATGGAGGGCGGCGGCTACCAGTTCACCCTCCTCCACGAGGGTTCGCCCGTCGCGACGGTCACGGAGGAGGGCAACGGTGGCCCCCTCCGCATCGACTGGCACGGCGTGTCGTGGAACGGGAGCGCGCTCCCGCTCTCGTCCGACGCGACCGCCGCGCAGAAGCGCAAGGCTGCGGCGCAGACCGCGCTCACCCGCAAGGCCAAGGCCGCGCTCGCGGACATCGTAGCGGCGACCCCGCCCATCAGCGTCGGGGGCGGCTACACCGTCAACGCCGACGAGGACATCGTCCTCGGCTCGCTCGCGGAGGTCGCGGACGTTCGCAAGCTGACGAAGAAGAAGACCGCCATCGCGGACGGCGGCAAGCTCTACACGCTGAACGCCCCCTTCACGCCGGCGGTCGCGGCGCATGTCGCGGCGAAGTACCCCAACGCCACCGTGCTGAACACCATCCCGGTCTACGTCGGCTAGTCCGCTACGTCAGACCGCACACCCCAAGGAGGCTCCCATGCCCCGTCCTACTCCGCTCCCGCCCCACCTCGACCATATGTCCCGCCGCGACCTCGCCGCGCTCTGCGCGGAGCGCGGGCTGCGGGTGGCCTCCCGCGACACCGCCGCCATCCTCCGCGACCGGGTGCGGGATGAGCACAAGTCGGAAGCCTTCCTCTGGCGGCAAGAGCAAGCCCGCCGCGTCCGTGCCACGGTGGCGAACAATAGCCTGCCCAACGATACGCCGTTCGGCGCCGGGCGCACGCTCCTCTGGGGGGTCGCCAACCTGAACCTTGAGAGCGATGGCGAGCACATGGCGAGCGTTGCCGCCGCGCTGGAGACGCTGATGCTCCTCGTCACGGAGCACCTCGACGGCACCGGCGGCGTGGACGCGGATGACTTGCGTGACCATGTCGAGGGCATGCGTGCGGTCCTTGAGCGTGTCCGGTGGGCGCAGCGGGAGCGGCTCGAGGCCCTCCACCGACTAGGACGCGATGTCGCGGAAGCGGCAGGTAGCCTTCTCCCTCCCCCCCAGCCCCTAACCGAGAGGTTCCCATGACCATCGACGCCGACGCTCCCCCCCGCCTCCTCGCCACCATCGTGTTCCGCCCGCGCAGCGGGCTCACCGCCAACCTCGGTGAGAACACGACCCACGTCGCGGTGATGGACCTTGCCAAGGGCGAGGGCTTCACCACCGTGTACGGGGCGCACCACGACACCTCCCCCGACACCGTCGTCCAGCACCTCGTGCGCCGCCTCCAGAGCGAGGACCCGGGGTGGACGTACACGGGAGCCACCACCGAGAGCCTCCGCACCGGGGGCACCCTCGTCACCATCTTCTGACGGAGTCCACCATGACCATGCCCAACCCGTTCAGCCATGTCGCCCCGAACTGCCCAGTTGAGAAGTGCTCATGCTGCGAGAACACGCTCCTCGTCGCGGACACGCCCGTCTTTGAGGAGGAACCCGCTCCCGCGACCTTGACCCTCCCCACGGAGGCTCTCATCTTCGGCGCGATGCAGGTGGTGCGCGCGATGCGCGAACAGGCAACGCCCCCCACCGTCGAGCAGCGGCTCATCGCGGGCTTGCTGGATGCCTACGTCTTGCACGCGGAGCTTCTCACGCGCTGCGTCATCCACGGGCGGTTTGAGACGGGCGATGCGGATTTCGACGCCGAGCAACTGGAGGTCGCCCTCGACATCGCGCAGGACGTGTGCCGCGCCGGTCTTCGCACCGCCGACGCGCCCCCAGAGGTGCCGGACAGTATCCGTCTGGACATCGGCAACTGGGCGACCGATGTCGGCCTCGACGCGGAGAACGATGACGAGGACGACGAGGACGATGCACGCCATGACGCGAAGGCTACGGTCGTCTGCGACATTCCCGGGTGCCACGCGCACCCTCCCACTCCCACCATCTTTGAGGCTTGACCATGCCCCTGCCGCTCTCTCGTCCTGACGCGAACGAGGTCGTGCTCACGGTGGGGCGCGACCCCCTCGACCGCCACGGCTGGCTCTACATCGTAGAGCGCGCCGGCGACGGACCCGGCAACGCGGAGGTTCTCTCCAGTGGCTGCTGGGCCGACCAAGGGCATGAGGTGACCTTGTTCGACCAAGTCCTCACCACCCTCGAGAAGCCGACCCCCGTGGTTCTCGCCGGGCTCGCATGGCGAGACGCGGAGCCTACCTACACCTTGGGCCAGAACGGGCTGTCCCTGCGGCTCGCGTGGCGGCTCCCCGACCGGGACGAGGCCGACGCCCGGGCCGAAGAGTACGCCGGCCTCTGACCAATCGGCGCAGCACTCCGCCTCCCCTAGGGAACGACGCGAGATAGGCAACGCAAACCACCTCGGAGGATTCTATGGCCCGTATCGTCAACATCGACGCTCCCTCTACGACCCGCGCCGTCAACGCCGCGCTCCGCACGCTGGGATGGACGCAAGACCAACTCGAGTTCGTGCGCGGTAACGGCTACTCCTACGTCGTAGGCGATGACGCGCAGTTCCTCGCGGAGGAGCGGGTAGGCGAGAGCATGTACGACGGCGGGCCGATGGGCAGCTACACCGTCGCCTACTGGGTGGACCGCGTCCTAGAACTGTTCGCGCTGGCGGCGCACCAGCACCGGGAGCACGCTCGATGGCTCGCGGCGCTGCCTGTGCTCGCGGAGGAGCCTGACCCGTCCCGGCCCGTGTACGGCCCGACATTCACCCTCCGCGTGGAGGGTCCGAGGCGACCCCGATTCGACCCCGTGCCCGTCCTGCACCGCCTTGAGGAGGCCCAGCACGCATGGCGTGCGTGGAAGCGCGCAGTATAACTGCGACCAGTCGGCCTCCTCGAGGAAAGATAAGCCCCGGTCTATACCCACCTTGACAGGTATGGTACGCCATGCCATAAGGGAAGGGCGGGGCAACCCCGCGCACCGCAACCCAACGCACCCCCCGAGGTTCCGATGTTCTCCACCACCGTGACCACCGACGCGGACGCCATCTACGTCCGCGTGCAGTTCACCCTCAACGCCTACGAGGGCGTCCCCCTCGACCGGAAGGAGGTCATGGGGTGGGGCTTGCCGCTCAAGCACGCCGCGCTCGCGAAGCGCCTCGTCCGCGCCATCGAGGCCGGCAAGGTCTACGCCGTGAAGGGCGTCCAGACCGACGTGTACGGCAAGTCGTACCTCGTCGCGCACTCCGTCGTCCTCGGACGGACGATGAACGCCGACCTCAAGCGGCTCGGCTTCTAGTCTCCTCGCCCCCAACCCAACCCACGGAGGTCCGCATGGCCCGCCCTACCGTCCATCGCCACGCGCCGCAGAGAATCGGCGGCTACCGTGTCATCGCCGCCACCGCAGACCCGATTGGCTACGCTAGAAACGGGGACGGCTCCCCAGCGTACTACGCCGGTGTCGCCCGAATCGTCCGCGAGGACGGCAAGGAAGCGGTCGTGTGGTACGACGAAGAGAACGCGCAAGCCTACGCAAACTCGGCGGCTGCGAACATGTACTCCCAAAGGGGAGTGGACTACATCGCGCATTGGGTCAGCGCCTCGACGGCGCGCAAGCACTACCGCGCCATCCTCTCGGACTCCCTCTAGTCCTCGCTCTCACCCACATCAACTCACGGAGTACCCCCCATGTCTAGCACCCACACCTTCCGCGTTGGCGACACCGTCCTCTTCGGACGCGAGCACGGCGAGAAGACCCTCGGCAAGGTCGTCGGCATCAACGCGAAGACCGTCAAGGTCGAGCAGGCCGAGGCGCGCGGCGGTCGCCCGGTCGGCACCGTCTGGCGCGTTGCGCCGAGCTTCGTCTACCCGCTGGAGGGGAAGGCCGCGCTCCCCTCCCTCGCCCCGCTCGTCGCCATCCCCCCGATGCCGGGCACGGCGAAGCCCTCCTTCCGCATCGGGCAGCGCGTCTCCTTCAACGCCAAGGGCCGCACGGTCACGGGCACGGTCGTCCGTGTCAACGAGAAGACCGTGACGGTGGAGGACTGCGATGACGGGAGTCGGGGCTGGCGCGTGTCGCCCGGGATGCTCACCCTCGCCAACGCCCGGGGCGAGCGCGAGGGCGGCTAGGCCGCGAGGCCGCGCAAACCTGCCTTGACAAGTATCGCACAACGTGCGATAGATGGAGGGCGGGGTCGAACCCCCCGCCGCTCCCGGCACCCGCCGGAATCCCAACCCAACAGAGGTACGCACATGTCTACGCTCCGCTTCAGCGACGGCGTCTCCTTCGACACCTCCGGTGACTACCGCGTCACCTCGCGCCGCGACGGCTGGTACGTCGTCGGGAACGGCACCCTCATCCCCGTCAGCAGCTACGCGGAGGGCAAAGACTTCATCGCCCAGTTGAAGAAGGACGCCGCGCGCAAGTGAGCGCGCCCCCGTCTGCAACCCACACCAACCCACCGTCCGAGGTTCCCATGTCCGCTTCCGCCCCCCGTCTCGTCCCCGTGCGTGACCTGCTCGACCAGAGCGACCGCCCGGAGGGCTACGTCGCCCCCCTCTTCCGGCTGGCGGGCTTCGCCTCCGCCACCGCCCGCAAGCCCGTGTACGAGGCGTGGGCCGCTGCCGTCGAGGACTTGCCCATCGGCGCGGCGCTCGCGGCGGGCGCGGTCGAGGAACGCATCGAGGCGTTCTACGCCCCCCGCCATTCCGAGGAGTGGAACCTCGCGATGGAGGCCCTCACGGGGATGGGGCCGGAAGCCGTCGAGCCCCCGCTCCCCGCCGCGCCCGAAGGCATGGTCAACGTGTGGTGGCAAGCCGCCGCCCGCTCCGCACGGGCGCAAGACGACGCGGGTGGGGCCGCGCTCCGCTTGCGCGACCTGCCCATCGGGGGCTGGCTCTGGCAGGGCTACTTCGGCTGCGAGCGGCTCCGGGTCAGGACCGTCCCGGCGGGCGGTCCCGACCACCGCATGGCCGTCAGCAACTCGCAGAGTGCTGCACGGCGGCGGCGATAAGCCCGACAACGGCTGCGGCAGGCTTGAACCGCACGGTGTCTCCACCCAACATGTCGGAGGCTTTCATGCCAAGCATGCATGAGTACGTTCACGGCTCCTTCAGCTACGCGCCCGGCATCATGCGGGAGGTCGCGTGACCCGCGCCCAGCGCCGCGCGCGGGACGCGGAACGCCTCCTCAAGGAGGTCGAGGAGCGCGGGAGCGTCGAAGGACGACGCGCGGGCTTCACGCTCGTGACCCTGACGCGCGACGGCTACTGCCGCGCCACGGTCGTGTTCCACGGCATGGGGCACGCCATCACCACGCAGGGCGACACGGCCCGCGAGGCCCTGACGAAGGCTTACGCCTTCCACAAGATGGGCGTCGAAGGTTTCAACGAGGGAGCGTACTGACATGACCCCGACCATGACCGAACTGACCCGCATCTTCAAGCGCGTGCAAGCCCAGACGGGCGTCCAGATGCGCGCTAACTTCACCTGCTGCCAATCCTGCGGGCACGCCGCGCTGGGCGACCACCCCCGGTACGCCTTCTACCACCAGCAGGACGCGCAGAGCGCGGCCCACTCCGGGCGGCTCTACGTCGCGTTCTCGTGCGTGGACGAGGACGACACGAGCACGGCGGAGGCCGTCGTGGCGGGCCTCCGCGAGGCTGGCTGCGCCGTCGAGTGGAACGGCAGCGCCCGTCACCGCTTCAGCGTGCAGGTTGAGGGCACCTCGTTCGCGTGGACGCACGACGGCTGGAGCGACGACGAGGAGTAGCCCCTCGAGGAAAGATGCAAACCTGCCTTGACAGGTATGCGCTGCCAGCGTAAAGGGAGGTGGCGGGGTCGAACCCCCCGCCGCTCCCGGCACCTGCCGGACCCCAACCAAACCCACGCTCTCGGAGCACCTCACATGTCCCAGCCCGTCTCCCCCAACCGCTACCCCGGAACCTGCGTTGCTTGTGGCGCGCGGGTCGCCCGCAACGCCGGAACCATCCAGCGCGTCGGCCCCGCGTGGGCCGTGTACCACCTCGCGTGCGCCAGCGGCTCGCCGCAGGTCTACGAGGTCCGCACCTCGTCCGGCTGGACCGGCACGCGCAACGTGCGCGGTCGCTGCGAGGACGCGCCCTGCTGCGGCTGCTGCACGTTCTAGGCTTGTCCGTTTCCGGCCCCGCCCGGCGTTGAGCCGGGTGAGGGCCGCATCCTCCCAAACCAACCCACCTCACGAGGTTTCCATGTCCGCTCCCGTCCCTACCCCGTGCCCCGCGACCGTGTTCTGGTCGTGCGCGACGTACCGCACACCCTACGGCACCACGACGGTGGACCCACTCAACATCGTCCGCGACACGGGTCGCCGCATCTGCCTCCGCATGGAGGTGCGCGAGGACTTCGGCTCGCAGCGCGGCTACGCCCGGTCGTGGGGCGTCCGGCCCGAGCGGCGCACCTTCCTCTACTGGGTGGACGCAACGTGCCGCTCCCCCGCCGCGCAGGTCGTGCGCGAGTGGCGCGAAGAGTACGACTGCTAGTTCGTCCGTTTCCGGCCCCGCCCAGCGTCCAGCCGGGCGAGGGCCGCGCCCCCTAACCGCATCCTCCCGAGGTTCTCATGCCCACCGACCCGACCCAACCCATCCCCGGCACCCAGTTCATCGTCTGCACTTACCTCCTCCTCGAGGACGGTTCCTGCAACCGCGTCTACACCGGCCCATTCGCGAGCCTCAAGGCGGCAGAGAACTGGGTCGATGACCAGCCCGATGACGAGGAGGTCGAAGACTACGAAGTCTTCATCCTCAACGCCCCCACCATCCTGTCCTAGCCCACACTCTTCCGAGGTTCCCGTGCGTACCATCCACACGTCCGACGCTGCGCTCGCGCAGGCACTCTCCCCCATCGTCGCCCTCACGGTCGAAGCCGAATACGGCTCCGTGGTGGTGGAGGGCACGGTCTACACCGCCGCCCACCACCAGCCCGCCGGGTCGCCCTACGCGGGCGACCATGTCATCGCGGGGGGTCGCCCCTCGCCGTGCAACGACGCGAGCATCCCGACGCTGGGCGCGGGACTGGAGCAAGACTCCATCATCCTCGTGTCGCACTTCGACCTCGACACGGTGGGCGGCGTGCTTCGCGCCCACCTCTACGCGGAAACCATCTTCAAGCCCGAGTTCGACGGGTTCTGGAAGCTCGCCGCGTTCGTGGACGTGAACGGCGTCCACAAGCAGAACCTGTCGGGCGCGAGCCTCCTCGACCATGTCCGGCTCGATGCGTGGTGGGCGTGGGCCGACAAGAACGTGCCGCGCCTCCCTCGCGAGGGCGTGACCGACGTGACCGCCCTCATGGAGAGTGCCTACGGCGCGCTGGCCGACATCCTTCTGGGCAACCCGCAGATGCTCGAGGCGGGCCGTCGCCGCCGCGAGGCCGGGGACGCGCTGAACGTCGCCTCGCTGGTGGAGGCCCGCAAGAGCGGTGTGCTCGTCCGTCGCTCCCCGACCGAGCGCGACTTCGTCAACCACCTCTACGAGGCGTTCGTCGGTGGGGGCATCACCGTGGGCCGCGCCGTGGTGGCCCACAATCCCGCGACGGGAAGCATCACGGTGTCCCTCGCGGACCCGGTGCCGGGCGTGTCATGCCGCGTGCTGGTGCAGCGCCTGTGGGGCGCGCTCGCGGGCGGGCACGACGGCATCGCGGGCTCCCCGCGTGACCGCGTGATGATGCAGGCCGACGTGGAGAGTGCGGTGCAGGCCCTCGAGGAAGCCCTCTACCTCGCGGGTGCCTCGTGAGCGCGGGCACTCCCCTGACCTTGCGCGACCTCGTGTCGTGCTGGCTCGACGCCCGCGAGGAACTTCGCGGTGTCGAGGGCTGGTACATCGACATGCGCGAGAACCCCACCCGCGCGGACGAGCTTCGCAGCGAGACGGCCAGCCTCTGGGAGGCCATCGTCACCGCCGCCGGAGGCGAGGCGGAGGCCCGCGCTTTCATCAACCGCACGCTGCTCGGGTGACCGCTGGCAGCACGGCGGCGGGTTAGGGGCGGGGGCCATGAAGAAGACCCCGTCCCGACCCGCCTCCCCGTCCCGGCCCCTCGCGCCGCTGACGCCCAACCTCTACCTACTCCCCAATCCCAAGAAGCCGCTCTTCGTGGAGAACGAAGCTGCTCCTGAACCCACCCCCGGAGACTCCAACATGCCGACCATCGCCCTCGCGTCCGACAAGCAGATGACCCACACTTGGCGCGGCATCACCGTCCCCACCGTGGAGGCACTCTGCGCTGAACTGGCGGTGCGCCGTGAGGCCACCGAGCGCACCAACCCCGACGCCTTCCCGTGGGACCCGACCGCCTTCACCTACTCCCGCCCGAAGGTGGTCATCACCTCGCTGGGCGTGGCTCTGGACGACGATGACAACGAGGTGGACACGGAGGAGGTCGCCAAGGCGTTCCCGTGGGACCACACGGTCTGGTCGCTGCTGGAGGCGGCAGAGCAGGCACGGGCACTCAAGGGCCGCGTCTACGTCCAGCAGGAGGTCGTCACGCACTTCGTTGATGACGGCGACGATGTGGACGACGAGGGCTGCGTGGCGTTGGACGAGGGCTTCCGCGTCCTGTGCGCCGACTTCCTTCCCGACGATGCTCGCGCCTACATCCACGGTGCCGACGCCGAGGCGTAGCCGAGCGACCGACCCCACCTCGCCCCTTCCGTAGCACTCCATCTTCGCCTACACGGCCATCCCGGCCTCGCGGCGGGACGCGGTGGTGCTACGGGAGGTGCGAACCCTTTCCCACGCCGGGAGAAGCCATGCTCAAGTCCGACATCAAGCGCGCGGAAGCCCTCATCGAGAACGAGGGCTCCTCCAAGGACGCCGACCGCCTCATCCTCGCTGTCAAGGCCAGCACCAAGACCGCGTCCCTCTACAAGCCGGAACTCAAGGAGGCCCTCCTCCGCGAGTACGACGCGAGCGAGGTCAAGCGTCTCGGGCGCGGCGGCGACATGGTCGTCGGCTTCCTCATCAAGGCGAGCAGCATCACTAATGACTACTACGTCTTCGACGCCGACCTTGCGGGCCTCCTCGTGGACGCCAAGGGCGATGTGGTGGGCTTCTACCATACGGGCGAGGTGCAAGCCATCCGCCCCGAGAACATCACCTTGCGCGGCGCGGCCTGCATCGATGACAACATGGAAGGCCATCAGGACATCATGGCTTGCGCGCGGGCCATCGTGTACGGCAGCGGGCGTGGTCGCGGAGAGCCCTACTACGAGGCTCGCACCGGGCGGCGCTACAACCCCTCCCGCCGTCGCTGAACCATCCACGCCTTTCTACCGCTGGAGACACCACCATGCTCAAGTCTGCCATCAAGCGCGCCGAAGCCCTCATTGAGCGCGAAGGCTCCTCCAAGGACGCCGACCGCCTCATCATCGTCGTCAAGGCCAGCAGCAAGGCCGCGAAACGCTACAAGTCGAAACTGAAGAAGGCCCTCCTACGCGAGGACTACGAGGAATCGGCACTTGAGCTTGAGCGTGGTCAGATGGTCGTCGGCTTTATCATCAAGGCTAGCAGCATCGCCAACGACTACCCCATCTTTGAGGCCGACCTCGTGGGTGTGCAGACGGACACGACCGGGAACGTGGTGACCTATTGGTACGCGGACGAGCCGGTGGTCAACATCCGTCCCGATGACATCACCCTGCGCGGCGCGTCTTGCGTGGATGAGGACACGGATGAGTTTCATCAAGACATCATGGCTTGCGCGCAGGCCATCGTGTACGGCACCGGGCGGCGACACAATCCCCGTCGCCGTCGCTGAATCCCCCACGCCCCCCTCCTAGGAGTACCCACATGGCTCGCCACATCCTCAATCCCCGCGCCCGCAAGGGGCTGGCCGACACGCCCACCGTGGAAGTCATCAAGGGCTACGGTCGCGTTGTCTACACGGGCATCCCGTGCCGCTTCTGCGGACAACAGTACCTCTGGGAGGCTGACGCGGGGCTGCTCGACTGCGGCGAGCTTCAGAGCGGCCTCTGCGCGCAGGCGGCACTTGCTGCCCATGTGGGGGATTTCCTCGAGGGGAACATCGACGGAAGCGAGCTTCAAGAGTCCTACGACCGCTGCAAGCTCGAAGGCGAACCCATCCCCACGCCGGCTGAAGTTGCGGCGGTCGTGCGAGACACCGACCGTGCGATGCACATGATGCCGCTCACCAATCCCCGTCGCCGTCGCTGAATCCCCCACGCCTTCCTCCTAGGAGTACCCACATGTCTCGCCACACCTCCCACGCCCGGCGCAATCCCACCAGCTATGACTTTGAGTCCGTTTCAGCGGTAGTCGGAGAGAAAATCAAGCACCACATCCAGCACTTGCGGCGGGTGGCGGAGGACTCCCGCCGGGAGGCCGACGAGGCCCACGATGCGTGGGTCGGGGGCCGCTGGGACGAGTTGGTGAGCATGGGCGTCATCACCTCGCGTGACCTGCACTCGCTTGAGGCTGAGGAAGCCAAGCTCATCGACCTTCGTCCGTACTCGCGCAATCCGCGCGGGCAGATGGGACATCGTTCTCCCGCGAGCGGCGTGCGCCGCGATGCCGCTGGACGATTCGTCCGCGCTCGTCGCTGAATCCCCCGCGCCTTCCTCTTAGGAGTACCCACATGGCTCGCCGCAATCCCGCCGCCCCCTCGCGCAAGGACGCTGCCCGCCGTCTCGAGAACATCAAGGACCAGATGGAAGTCCTCAACGAGGAGGCGCTCGCCATCGTTGATGAGGCGGGCGACATGCTGGAGTACGGGCGCGCGTACATGTACTGGTACGGCAACATCAGCAACGCCCTCGAGGGCGACCAAGTGTCGATGGAGCAGACCATCGCCTCGCTGCGCGAGCCTCGAGAAGAGGTGGTGCGTGAGAACCCCCGCCGCCCATCATCCCGCAGCCGGGCGCGGGGCTTCCGCCCGTTCTAGGCCGTGCCCGGCCCTCGCCGGAACACCTCGCGTAGCGCCCCCAGCCGAAAGGCGGGGGCGTTTCCGTTAGCGGAGCCGGGCGCTCGGCGCGCTAACTTATCTCCCGAAGCGGTAACTTATCGTCTAGGGGCGGCGAGTTAGCGCATCGGGGCGGGAGTTAGCGCGTCCGGGAGGGCCGTTACCGTGCTGAACGGGCATAAACACGCAACGCCCGTTCAGCAGTTACGCCAACGGGCGACCTAGCGGAGGGGGCGAACCCCCGTGTGAAACCGTTTTTGCGCCGACATGTTTCGTAGTATACCCATACCTTATTGACCCCCCAGTATCGTCATAATATGGAGTCATAAACGCGCGTGACGTGTATTCATATTCCTAGGATATGGAGGGGCCAGTAAGGTATGAATGTACCGCAAATCGTGTCGGCGCAAAAACGGTTTCGCGCGAGGCCCCCCGCGAGCACCCCCTTGCAGAGCGCGTTCTTGTCATCCGGCCTTCCATATGTTCGCCCTAACGAGGGTTTCACAACGTATGGAATATGGGTAGCGCGCCGACCGCATCGGCGTGCGGCAAGCCCCGTCCCGGCACGCTCTCGCGACGTTGACGAAGCGTGTCTCGACGGATATAGCCCTGCGTGGAGGTCAACGGTGTCCGACACCCATGTCACCCGCGCAAGCTACGTCTTCGTCTCGGACGAGGGGCGTGTCGTGGGCATCGCCCTGCGGGTGGACGGGGAACTCCGAGGCGTCTGCCTCGCCCTCCTCCGCGCACCCGTGACCCTCTCGACATGGCTGGATGCCTTGCGCCTCGACCCCGACCCGGAGGTCGCGGCCTCCAAGCTCGTCAAGGAGCACGGCGGCATCCAGATGCGCCATGTCGTCAACCTCCCCAACGCCACGTTCCTGCCCATCCTCGCGGCAGGCATCCCCGGAGAAGCCTAGTGCCTACCGTTCTTCGTCGCCCCGCCCAGAAGGCGGCGTCCCCCGTCCCCCTCGTCCAGCCCCCCGTCCTCCCTCGGCTCACGATTCCGTCGCCCTCGTCCTTCTCTCGCGCATCCTCCGAGCCGGAAGAGGTTGAGGAGGAGATGGTGGAGGAGGCCGATGCGTCCTCGCAGGACTACGAGGTGGGCGACCCCACCGTGCTGCCCACCCCCACGACCCGCTGGCTGCGGACGGCCCGCACGGCCCACGCGACCCGGTCGGATGGCATCGTGCTCTGGCACGAGGGGGCGGGATGGCACGTCACCGTCCACGCGGAGCCGTTCGCCTTCTTCCCGCTGACGGCCACCCCGGCCCACATGGAGGACTGCATCGCCCGCATCGACATGGCGCGGCCTCCGGAGCCGTGGACGCTGGTCGATGGCGTCTGGATGGCGAGCGTCTGGCGCGTCTTCTCCCTCGACGCCCTGACGTGGAGCGTGTACCGCGACCTCGACGGGGAACTGGCGCAAGCGAGCCGTCAGACCTTCGTCACCGCCGACCGCGCCCGACGCTGGGCCGAGTTGCGCTTCGACCGGGGGAGCGCGGGCCTGCGCGGTCCGAAGCCTCGCGTCGGTGCCCGCAGCAAGGCCAAGCTCCCCGACGTTCGCGTCACGGAGGACGAGCGCACCCGCATGCAGGCGGCGCTCGAGCGCGTCGGCATGTCCTACTCGGAGATGGTGCGCGCCTCCGCGTACTGGGTCGAGGAGAACCTCCTCGGACAGAACGCCGGCTGGAAGGTCGAGCGGCTCGAGAACGGGGTCGTGCGCTTCGCCCGCGTGTAGCACTCCGTGTGTGGGTCAGGCATCGACGCCCCCCCTTGGGGGGCGGTAGGCAGAACGAGAACCGTTTCTAGAGGTCCACAATGGCTCGTCGTCCCGCCGCTCGTCGTTCCGCCGCTCGTCATCGCAATCCTCGTTGGCGACCCGACTACAGTCCGCTCGCACGTCTGGGGTTCCTCGGTGTTGAGCCGGGTGAGTCCGGTTGCCTCGTCAACAAGGCCGTAGAGCGCATCTTGAACGCCGCCAAGCTC
>Ga0315909_10004124_pt1 | contig 17276 bp, 35 predicted proteins | sample LakEriMetagenome_11_FD_203527 | JGI IMG/M metagenome (GOLD analysis project Ga0315909, IMG submission 203527) | Freshwater fungal communities from buoy surface, Lake Erie, Ohio, United States - Buoy 2 MA125 | ecosystem: Environmental > Aquatic > Freshwater > Lake | place: USA: Lake Erie, Ohio...
GGGTAATGCCTTGCTGTGCGTAGTAGTCGGTGAGCATAGCCTTAGCCTGCGCCTCAACCGCTTCCGCACGCTTACGGGCTTCATAGGCAGACGCATAAGCGTCTACTATCGCCTGTTCAGGGTTTGGTGTTTGGTTTGTCATGGGTACTACCGTATCCGTTATTAGGGACAAACACAACCTGCCGTGCCCCTCGTGCGTGGGTGCGTGCGTCGGCCCCGCCGCGCTACGCTCGTGCGTGCGCCCGTGCGAGGGTGGTCAAAAATGCGCTCAAAGAACAGACCTCGGGGCTCCGCACTGAAGCGCTTGCGCTAAGGCTAACGGTGGCGGAAAGGAAAGTAGGGCAGGGGTCGTGATGACCCCCACCCTGTCTCTCCGTTGATTAGAGGTATCTGATGACAGCGTTGTAAGTGCTGGCGTTCACGAACTCCTCGTTCGTCATTTCCAAGACACGAATAGCGTGTGAGATTTCCTCAATTTCGTGTCTGCCTGTGCTCGGACGCTCAGGGCTCTCAGGCTCGGTCATAACGCTCTTTGGGATTTTCACCGTGATAGTGAAAGTCGTTGAGTTTTTGTCGTCCTGATGCCACCTTGCGTAAGTATCTACTTCGGTGACAGTTGCCTTGCCGTTTTTGACTTGAGCAACGACTTTGGACTTCATTTCGTCCATAGCCTTTGCGTGAGCCTTTTCTGCCTTTTCGTAATCGGCGATAGCCTTTTCACGCTCAGCACGGGCACGCTTGAGTTCGGTGATGATTTTTTTGGTGGGGACTTTGACGCTGATAGACTTAGCCATTAGCGACCTCCCTCGGTGTGGTTGTTGTTTTCATAGGTGTAACTGTATCCGTTATTAGGCGCAACTCCAACTTGGCATAGGGCTCGGTGCGCATTGTAGGTAGAGCCCCGCCGTTAACACAACGATTAATTTAGGCGTCTAAATGAATTAAGACGGGGCTGAATTCATGAGTTCTTCTCTGCCCAACGCTCGTACGCCTCGTAGTTCGCATCGTTTTCGTGATTGCGCCCAAACTCCTCACACCACTCGTCATAGGTGAGTGAAGTGTTGCGAGGGACTGGAATGAACTGGTGCGCATTCTCAGCCCCGCTGGGGACCCTGCCCACTGGGGGAGCCATATCAGCCTTCCCAAATTCTGTGGAGCAGGAATCCTGCGAACGGGTTGGGGTACTGGACCTTGTCGTTTACCCAACGCTCGGAGTCGGAGTGCTGTGTCTCGCAGTCACGGAATGTCTTCTCGGCAAACTTCTTACCGTTTTTGGAGAGACGAACACGCAGATTGTCTGCGCCATCCTGCCAGACATCCAATTGCCATTCTGATTCAATTCCACCGAAGGGACCGTTTTGTTCCCCACGAATGGAGAGTATTTTTGTGGTTGTAGTTGTCATGAGAGTCACTGTATCCGTTATTAGCCTCAATTGCAACCGCATGCTGCATGCCGTAGACGCCTCAGCCCAGCGGCCCCGCTTCAGAATTCTCAACCACGAAAACATTCTGAATTGACAAAGGTGCGGGGCCACTGGGGGCAAATCTAATATGCGCTAAGAGGCACGGTGGCGGAAAGGAACCTAGACATCTAGGTAGACGCCTGTGTAGACGACGACCTGTCCAGCCCCGTCTACTTCCACCTGCGCTTCAGGCAGGTGCTCATGTAGCCAGTCTTCAAACTGCTCCAGTGCGCTCTGAACCATGTGCTGTGGGATGTTCACTCGTCATCCTCGTCTCCGTAGGTGTCCACCTGAAACTCTTCTGTGTATGTGTGAGGCTCTTCTGTGATGAAGTAGCCAATGCGATTGACCATGCACAAGCCTGTGACGATGTAAGTGCCGTTGTCGCCGTCTACCCAAGTCCAAACATTGTCCTCGTTGTACTCACGGACGAACTCAAACTCGTCGCCGTAAGTCTCAAAGAGAATGCCGTCCTCGTCGTCTGTGCCCCAGCCTGCGCTGGGGTTGATGTGATTTTTGATTGGCTTGTACTTGGCTTCCCAAGTATCTACCGCTTTGTCGTTGATTGTTGTCATGCAAATAACTCTATCCGTTATTAGCCATAGACACAACCGACCACTTTGGTTCAGTTAGGTTGTGGTTCTCGTCGTAGTAGCCGTCGTTGCCCCAGCGCAAGTCCCGCACCCAAAAGTGCTTTCTGCTGTTGGTTATGCCAGCGATAACAAACTTGGTGATTGTGCCACGGAACTTTCGTGCGACGATGTCCCCGTGCTGAAGGTTGAGTCTTTCTTTCTCGCTAATCATCAGTCAATCTCCTTGTAGGCAATGCTGTACGCTTCAACAACGAAGTCCTCGTGGCTTACGGACATGTAACTGTTCATGAAGCCTTTGATTTCGTCTTCGCCTGACGCATAGAAGAAAATGTAGATGTCTGCAACGCCAAATGTGTCGCCGACAATGTCACCTTTTTCGTCTGCTACTTCCTCGCCGAACGAGAAATAGGCATTGAATGTTTCGCTCGGACTACCGTCGTCCTTGTAATACACTTCGGCATGTGCGCCGATTGCTATCTTGTTTGTCATGCCATCAATGTACCCGTTATTAGGCACAATGGCAACCTGCCATCCAATTGCGTTTTGGTTGCTGACGCTTCAGCCCCGCCAGGCTAACGCTATTGCGCTAACTCTGACGGTGGCGGATAGCGAACCTAGAAGTCGCCCGCTTCGTAGATTGCGTAGTTGAGGTACTCCCATACCTTTGTGTTGATGTGTTCGTAGCCCTCGCTGGCGTCAAAGTCGTCTACGGCTTTCTGCCAGTTTTCGTCCGTGCATGGATTGTTTTCGGCGTCAGGGAACAGTTCCTTGCCCCACCATGAGATACATATCTCATCGTCGGGCTTGTAGAACTGGCTCAACACCTCAATCGCTTCAGAGACTTTCACGGTCTACCAACTTGACTGGTAGGTGAACCCGTAGTCTTCGGGCGTGTGGGCGAGCGTGTCTGTCAGCATTTCAATCGTGCTGTCAATGTCCTGCCAGTACCACTCGTCAATTTCGTTAGAGCCAAAGAAGAAGCCCTCGCTTGGCGGGAGATACTCGTCAGCAAGTGAGGCGTCGGCTTTCACCTTATGGCAAGTGTCAAGAAGTTTCTGCAACTGCTCACGGTCTACAGAGTATTCCCTGCAGTTGTCTTCACCGTCCTGAACATTGTCCACGAACCATTTGTGGATTTGGTTAGCCTTGCGCCAGTAAGCGACCTGAAAATTGACGCTACCTGATGGCAAGTCCTTTCTGATGAACTCGTCTGCCTGCATGATTTTGACAATTTCGTCAAACTGCTTGCTGGCTTCCTCGCCCCGCCACTCCGCTTTGGAGATGTACTTGTTTGCGTAGAGATACATGTCTAAGCCCATGTCGTTATTGCCTTTCTGCGTTGATACGCAATTGGATTACTTCGCAGGTGTTGATAGTTGCCCGCCAGTATTCGTGGTCTATTGAGTTCTCCTCATAGTTCTCTTGGCAACGCTTTGCGTAGTCAATCAAACTATTGAGTGTCTGCTCAATTTCTGTGATGGTTGTTGTTGTCATGTCAGTAATGGTATCCGTTATTAGGCGCAATTACAACGCTTTAGCCCACACGCCGTAGGCGTCGTGGAAGCACACATTACACATGAAGCCCTTTGAGTCGCCGTCATACACTGGGTATGCGTGTTCCTCACGCACGGTCATTTCGTCACCACACTCGTTACAGTTGGCGCGGTCACCGTGAATATGGACTACGCCATGCAGGTAGGGACGGGAGTTGATTTCTGTTGTGTCGTTCATGTCAATCACTGTATCCGTTATTAGGTACAATACCAACTAGTACTTGTCCCAGTCATAGTTGGCGTTCTTGTACGCAACTTCCTCAGAGCAGACACCGACTACGATGCCTGTCTCGCCGATAATGATGCGACTGCAGCGCCCACATACATAGTGGTCGTTCGTCCAAGCGGGTGTTGGGGAGACTATTTCTCCCCAAACCTCGCATGAATAGAAGCCCTCGTAGTGAGGTTCGTTGCCACACAAGCACCTGAACCAGTCGTGGGTGATGTCAATCCACTCTGACGGCTTAGTAGTCGTCATCGTCTTCGTCCTCGTCGTCGTAGGAGTCTTCTCCTGCGCCTTGCGGAATGAGAGCCATGAAGCCAGCGTTAGGGTCTTCGTGGTTCGTCTCCACCGCATAGATGAAGCGGAGTGGGCACGAGTCGTTCCACCAGTGCTTTATCTTCGTCAACATTTCCTGCGTTGAGCCAGTAAAGTTACACGAGGTACTGCACTCTTTCTCGTTGTAGTTCTTGCTGAACCACTCCCTCTGCTCGGCGTCCATCGCAAGATAAATCTTGTGACAGCCGTCAAAGGCAATCAGTTCTGCGGACTGGAGCGCATCTTCTACATCGCCCCAGTATTCTTCCATGGTTGTTTCGTGGGTTGTTTTCATGTGGTATACCGTATCCGTTATTAGGTGCAATGACAACCCGCTCCGCCGAATGCAGCATCCCAGCCCCGCTGTTGTCCAGAATCAGGGACAAGGGGCGGGGCCTTCTGGGGCCTGTGAAATTTGTCTAATTTGAAAAGTTTTGCGGCGAGGTTGTGATTCACATGCGCTAAGGGCTACGGTGGCGGAAAGCATTGAGGGCTACTACTAAGAAAAGGAAAATACCATGCAACTAGTAAACACAGCAGACATTGAAGGCGCAGTAACACCAATCAAGTACGCCCGTACACCAGATGGCAAGATTGACTACAAGGCATACTGCGGATTGACAGGCAGCATCAAAGCAAACGGACTTACAGTGAATGTTCGTATCGTTGATGCTCGCCGCCGCTACGGACACCTTGACCTGCAAGTAACTCCAACTGACGGGGCCGACACGGTCTGGGTTGAGCGCAAGAACATCGTTATCAACGACGACCCAGCAAACTCTGTTACACCCCTGAAAAGCACGCAGAAAATTCTCATCAACGGCAAGGAAGTAACTGGAGAAATCTCGGACTCAGTCCTTGAGCAACTCTCGTTGGCTGGCGCTGTTATCCAAATTCACTAGTTGTCGTTATGTCTAATAACGGATACAGTTATTGACATGCCAAACCATTGTGAAAACCAAATGAGGGTCAAGGGTAGCAAGTTAGCCCTTGATAACTTCATACAACAGATAACACGAACACGCATTGAAGATGATGGAACAGCGAATACATTTATTGACATCGCTCATTGCGTGAAGCCAATCCCTGCAGATTTGCAAATCACTAGTGGCTCATTCGGTAAAAACGAAGATGGGTCTCCAAGTGAAACGCAACTCGCCTATGACCGACTCTATGCTCAAAACAAAGAGAAGTATGGATTCAGTGATTGGTACGGGTGGTCTAACGCCAACTACGGAACGAAGTGGGGTGACTACGAGGGGACTCTGACTAGAGACTCCGACAACGAAGTCACCTACACATTCACTACCGCATGGTCGCCATTCAACGAATCCTTTATGGAGTACTTCGCTGAGAAGTTCCCTGAACTGAATGTGGTTTATACCTACTCAGAAACGGGCATGAACTTCATGGGTTGCTACATCATTGCCGAGGGAGATGGAATCGTCTACAGTGCCGATTCAGAAATCCCTGACATTGAGGAGTCGCTGGACGACGACGGAGAACCCAACTGGGAAGAACACTACGAAAAGGTGAATGAGGCGATTCATGCCTACAACAAATTCGTTGAGACAATCGCTCCGTTCTAACTACAACTTGTAGGGAACGACATCCTCTTCAATTGGCTTGACCGTTGGTGATTCGTCATCACGGTCTTGCCGAGGTGCTGGGCTTGCCTTTGGCAGAGTCACCTTCTCGCTGCGCTTCACGGCAGCAATCTTGACTTCTTTGGCTGCTTCTTCACGGTCGGCGACACTTGGCTCACCGACATAGTGCTTTGGTGAGGTAGCCCCGAGTTCTGGTCTTTGATTTTTCTTATGCATATAAGCATAAATAATACCATAATGGCAGGTAGTGGTTTCTCGTAATAACGGATACATTGAGGTACATGAAAACATTCATTTACCAAACCAGCAGAGACATCAACTACGAATTCGTAGTGAAAGCCGAATCACAGGAACAAGCCGACGAGGTTTTCCAGAACATGACCGACCAGCAACTCCGAGAGAGCGTCCTCACTTTTGAGGTGGGCTACTTTGAGCCGATTGCGTGGGACATCACCGAAATCACCGACGGCGACATTCCGAAGCCAATCTCCAATGAGGTAGACCTCATGGTGCGGGTGGTATGAAATTTACCGACTCGTTCATAGAGACACAGTCTGCTCTCCTTTGGGATAAAGCCAAAGGGGAGTACGGCAACGCTTTTGATGTCCCTCGTGATGAGCGTGACGACATCTACGAAATAGAGCGTGCCCTGTTTATCCTGAAGAAGTGGGATGGCAACAGCAGTCCCGTCAAACTGTTCCGTGATTACATGGTTCGTGACCGTGCCGTCACCTATGTACTGGAGACATATGCACCTGACTTTGCCTCTGAGGCTCCAAAGGCTGACGAGATTGTCAAGACCGAGAAGCGTTCTGACAAGTACGCCAAGTTGGACAAGCACGCCAAGGAACATGTGTTTGAGCAGTTCACTACCGAGCAACTGGTTGAAATCTCGGGACTGTCGTATCCGACGGTCGTCAAGTATCTCAAGGTGACTGGTTCGTACCGTGCTATCAAGCGCGGACTGTGGGAAGCGCGCGATGCCAAGGCTGACCGTGATGCTGGGTTGTGATTACCGCTAATAACGGATACATTCATTTACATGGAAACACAAACAACACCACAAATTGAAAAACGCACAGGCTTGCCCGAATGCTGGCAAGCACTAGAAGATTGTCTGCATGCAGGCATTGACCGAGTAATCCTCTATGGTCCCCCAGGAACTGGCAAGACCTTTGCTGGGATGAACTACGGCAATGTGGCAAACGGTGCATACCGTGTCACATGCACAGACGACATGACAGACCTGCAAGTCACTGGAGCGTTGATGCCTACGGGCAACAATGGCGCATGGGGCTGGATTCAGGGAGCCGCTCTAAAGGCTTGGAAGACTGGCGGTCGTCTCGTCATTGACGAAATTGACAAGGCTGGCGCCGATGTGTTCGCTTCATTGCTCAACATGTTGGACAGTCCTGAATCAGCATCGTGGGAGCAACCGAACACCAATCAGGTTTACCGACCACAAGCAGGATTCTCTGCAATCATGACGACCAACATTGAAGACATGGCTGAATTGCCTGAAGCGCTTGGCGACAGATTCCCTGTTGCGATTCGCATCAACCAGCCACATCCTGATGCAATTGCACTGCTTTCTCGTGACTTGCGCACCATTGCGGTACAACTTGCTGATGCAGGTGAACAGCGTATCTCATTGCGCAAGTTCATGGCATTTGACAAGTTGCGTGAGAAGTTGGGCGACGAGCAGTCGGCAAAAATCATCTTCACTGACCGTGCATCATCAATCCTTGATGCAATGAAAGTGAATTCAATCTCATGAGCAAAAAGGTGAAGCAGATTGCCGAGCCTAACTTCATCACACGCCGAGACCGAGAAATGGGTCGCTGGACAGTTGAAGAATGCGCTCCGAAGAGAGGCGAAGCATACACAGACCCAATTGGTCGCCGTGTAGTAGCGCCGATTGGAACCAGTGAGTTGGACAGATTGATTCGTGCACATGAACTTATGCATGCCAAGATTTCTCCAGCAGATGATTGGGAGCAGTGGGTCAACCGTGCAATCGCAACAAAAGATTCAATGATTGCTGTTGAAGAGGTTCGTGTGAACATGGCTTTGACACAACTTGGGTTTGACTTGAGCGGTCTCACTGACAACAACGAAGATGCAGACGGAGAATATTGCGCAATCCACGAACAGTGGGATGCTGCAGTGCGATTCGCTGTGGGTACTGCTGGTACAGGCGGTGGCAAAAAGTTCTTGGTTGGCGTACGCCGACATAACAAGAAGTGGGCTGACGCTTTGGCAAAAATTCAAAAGCGTGTTCTCAAAGAACTTGCTAGTGCAGAAAAGAAACGGAACAATCTCTATTCAACACGAGTAAGTCGTTCAGGGATTGCACCTGAGGGTTTTCTCCATGTTGAACGCATTGGAGAGTACATTGACCGACTCACAGAACATCCACCACAAGAGGAAGCACCTACGCAAGCAGATGCAACCAGTGGCGAAACAGAATCAGATGATGACGGTGACACTACAAAAGTCGGCGTTGGGTCTACAGAAAAAGTAAACGACCCAACTAAAGATTACAAAGAAGTGTTGCGTGAAATCGTTCCGATGAATGATGATTCGTGGAGAAACATGGGCGAGTGGTCCAAACTCGTTTGGGGCAAGGTTCCATTGCATCGTGTTGCAAATGGCAAACTTGGTCGCAAGCGTGTTGCTTCAGCAGTTGGCAAGAATCCACGCCGTATACAACGATTACTCACAGACCCGCAGATGCGTGTGTTTGACAGAGTGCAACGAGGTAGCGGTGGAGTCGTGTTGATTGACGGAAGTGGCTCTATGACTTTGTCGCATAAAAATGTTTTGAGAATTCTTGAAGCATCACCAGGCGCTATTGTCGCAATCTATTCAGACATGGATGAGGGTAAAGGCGAGAAGCCAAACATTCACATCCTTGCTAAGGACGGGAAAATGGTTGCTTCAGACAAAGAGATGCCTCGCTTTGGCGCTGGCAACGGTTGTGACTTGCCTGCACTTGAGTGGGCAATCAAGCAACGAGAGCGTGGCAGTACTCCAGTAGTTTGGGTAACAGACGGTGGCGTCTGCACTGCAGGTGGTGGCTGGGCTCCTCGCTTGGCTGTCGCTTGTATCAAGACTGCGCAGAAACATAATGTTCTCTGTGTGGAAGATGCAGACGAAGCAGTTGATGCGCTAAAGAAACTCAACTCACGCAAACCAGTGGAACGAAAGTGGCCTGAATACTTTAGGCACACGATTGAAAACATTGGTGGAATGAGTAAACTTCAGTCGGTCGGCAGGTAACAGATGTGGCGTGCGCACTTTCGTGGTTGTTGGGGCGCACGCCGAGTAGACGGACTGGGAATTCACACTTTCGCAGATGGGACATCTCATCTGGTGATTCTCAGTTCGTCTTCTCAATAAATGAGAACGCGGGGCCGAAATGCGGCCGCAGGCCATTCAAAGCCTGACGGTGGCGGAAAGGACTACGACTTGTTGTTTATAAACGCTCTGTCCCATATGCGCAGGAACTGCAACATCCAAACGCAGTAAGAAACATTTGACCAAGATACATAACCTGAAATTACATCGCTGTTATATGCGGTCCTCAGGACAAACCAGATTACAAAGGAATATAAAACATTGGAAATGCAAAAGAAGAACAATCCAAGAGTGCGTGCTGATTTAGTTCCGCCATCAACTGACGGAGTCGGTGCGTCCCACATCTCAGACCAGCGCGTTCTTGCGAACAATTTGATGGACACGCTGACGGCTCAAATCAAACTCGTCTGCGATTTGGCGGAGAGACTTACCGCTGCTGTGGAGTTCCATAATCCGAACATTTCTGTCGGAGTTAGTGGACGGACCAGGACGCAGCGGGCCCCATTGCCATCCGCTGAGCGATTCAAGAACAGTGATGCGCGCAGGAGCAAGTTGCCCTTTACGACGGCGCTGCCGCAGGTAACCAACCCACGAGCCAAGCGGGACTTCAAGTTCGCCGAGAAACTCAGTGTGCGCGGCAGGGACTCGGAGGTGGCCTTCCCGCTCGCCGAAACTATTGAGTGCTTTAAGGGTCAATTCAAACCGCGTGATGTTGTCCATGTCAAGGACAATAGCAAAGAAGTAACGAGCGCCAGGTTAAATCCTCTGCGCTTCTAGAAAAAATCTCGGGGCCGCAGCAAAGCGCGCTTCATTCAAAGGTCAACGGTGGTGGAAAGGAATTGCGCGGAGGTAATATGGATGACATGGAATATCAAGAGGATAACAATTTCCCAACAACTGAGTTTCTGGACCATGTAACAAAAGAATTGGATATCAAGGACCCGCATCACATCGGCGCGGTTCAAGACAAAGAGTCAGGCAAGTACATGGTTATGTACAGAGTCCCGATGGATTCACTGACTGATAGGAATAACCCTCAGGTGTTCGCCACCTTTGATGACAAGCGATTCATCGCGGTATTTCCAGATGAACTTATCCAAAGTATTGTGACTGATTTGCTGGAACAAGGCGAGAGCGAAGAAGAAGTAAACGAAGCCATGATGGAATGGCTGAACAAATGGGTCCCGTCTTTAATGGAACAAGTTGATTCACTGCCGCCGCTGCGGATTGAATAACTCTGGGGAGAAAGCCGCAAAGACCTAACCACCGAAGAAACACTGCTCTACGGCTTCCTCAACCCAGAACCAGGGTAGAAAGGGTAACCATCCCTGGCGCGTATAACAGTAACATGCTGCTTCGTAACTTTTTTGTAACTTTTAAATATTTTCTGAATAGTGTTGCTAAAGCGCGACTCGCGCTGCTACAGTTCATGCCGCACTGAGAGCCCCGTCTTTCAGTAGCCGTCTCTGGCCAGACGACAACCACCGATAAGTTAACAACGCCTTTTTCAAGGTGGCGGCGGAGCCATGTCTGAAGTAGAACTTTTTAGCAAAAGGTTCCCCCAGACCCCCTCCAAAGTTTTACCTATTCGCTAAAATTTCTTTTTTTAGTCGTTATGGAAGATGGTAAGCCTAACGGTGGTGGAAAGGAATTTCTTAACGATATGGTTAGGTCATGACACGAAGACTGAGACTTACAAAGTCTGAGAAAATTGAAAAGGAAGCCACCGACGCGATGAAGACGGCCGCGATTAAATCGGAAGAAGTCCAAGAGTTATTTGATTACTGGGTCACTGTCCATAAGGCGGACTCTAAACGCAAACCCTTACTAGATGTAAAGCGCCGCAAACTCTTAGCGATTTCTCTTTACGATTACGACATGGAGTACTGCAAGCAAGCAATAGACGGATGCGCGAATAGCCATTTTCATATGGGACAAAACAACCGTGCAAAAATCTACAACTCTCTAGAACTCATCTTCAGAGACTCCTCCACCATAGAGCGATTCGCTGGGTACATGGAATGACCGACAACAAACCAAAGCCAGAGTGCGACTGCCTATGGGAGAAGATAATCCCAGACACCAGATGCGATAGAGAGGAAGACGATGACTAAAGAAGAGTTAGTCACCTTTGTCAAGTTGGTCTATGCCACCTATGACCGAGTCCTTGTTCCGAAAGATTTAACTGAAATATGCAGAGCCTGGTGGCCGTACCTCAATGAGTTTGAATTAGAGGTCGCTGAAAAACATTTGCCAAATATAGTTATGCAATTAAATTACCTACCTAGACCAGGGGCAATTAGAATTGGCATATTAAATTTGGCCAATAAAATTACCCCTCCTCCAATTGCCCAAGAAGCATGGGCCAATTATATTGAGGTAATGAATGCGGTGAACAACGGGGCTCCGCCATCCAACAAAGCCAGGCACGAAGTAGAGCAGGCGACAATGAATGCCCTTGGCTCGCTGGGGTCGCTCAATGCCCAGTACGACCGCAAAGCCTTTGAGGCTATGTACGAGGCGAAACTAACCGAATGGAGTACCAGGATGTACGAAGTCCGATGACACAACTACAAAATTTTGAAAAAACTGACACGGGCGCAGCACTTTTCACCTATTTCTCCTTTTTGTGGACTAAAGTCGCATCTGTATGAAAAAGAATGTCGGTAGACCACCTGCTCAGCCAAAGGGTCAATATTCCACTATTACCCTTCGCCTTTCATCGCAAGTCAAATCCAAACTGATAGCAGACTCCGAGGCAGTCGGTATGACTTTGACCGAATACCTCTCTACCTTGATTGAGCGAAACTAATGGGCGTTCCACCACAGAGGGCTGATTACCCTGACCGAGACTACAACCTGACTATTCGCCTATCTGGCGAGCAGAAGAACCAACTAATTGACACCGCTTCTGATATGGGTATTTCTGTTACCCAACTAGTTCTTTACTCTGTATGGACATACATTCGTTCCCAAACTGGAATACCCCAACCAGGACCATCCCAGTTTGCAAGGTCAACTAAAGAAGATATGCTCAAAGCCTATCTAGCAGGAGAAACCCTGTTGATGCCTTGTGGGAAGCCCAAGTGCAAGATGAAAGAAGTAGAACTAAATGGATTGGTCTTTTGCGAGACCTGTAATGTGAGGATTGCCTAGTGCTAGTTATTAAAGAGAACACCGATATCTTCCGCTTTGTAGACGAGAACAATATTGAAGCCATTGCTCATGGTGTCAACACTAAAGGGGTTATGGGCGGCTTTGCTGGTCTCATTTCCATCAAATACCGCAATCAATGCGATGGCTACCTAGAAGTCTGTAAAGAGAACAAAGCCTCTAACCCAATGATTAAGTGTGGCTCTGTAGTTGAAGCAATTGGTGAGCCCACTATCTACCACTGTGTTACCCAGAACAATCCAGGTCCTGATGCCGATATCTACTACATCTTAGAATCTCTAGATGAAACTGTTCGTCTATGTAAGGAGCGTGGCTATAAGGCTTTGGCTATCCCTGCTATTGGCTGTGGAATAGGCGGCCTTTCGCTCCGCGCAGTTGTTCACACTCTCGGTGCCCACTTCTCCTCAGATGAGTTCCCTGTGTACCTTTGCCTATCGGGCGATACACCAAAACTAGAGGACTAGTTACTTCCCCACATTTGAGCAAGGGTCGGCTTAGTCGGCTTGATGCCTCTTTTCCTTTGCTCGGCTGCCAGTTGTCTTGATGTCAATCCAGCCCACACACCATGCATGTCAGCAGGTGGAAACTCCAGTGCGTACTCCAGGCATTGCTTCTTTACTGGACAAGCCTTACATATTGCTCTAGCCCGTGCAATGTAGGTAATGTCCTTATGTTCTTTGGGAAACATAAGTTGTGTCTTACCCTTGCAAGCAGAGTACTCCATCCAGTCTTTTCCGTGTATTGCAAGCAAATTAAACGGTTGTCCAATATTATTTGCCATACTTTTATTTACCAATCTTTTTGGTGACACTCTTGCTGACTTGCTTCACTTTGCTTGCTTCTCTCTCTGCTTCCTGTACAAATGATTGATACGGTGCCCCTGTATAAGGGTCAAACTTTGCCGCCGCCGCCATCGCTTTTAGTACAGTCTTCTTAGCCGTAAAGAGATTAAATTTCGTTTTTCCTTGCAGCGCGTGTACTGCTCCCATTGCATATTGGGCGCCTGTTCCTATGGCGTAGATGCCATTCGGGTCCGATACCCATGAATAGTCGCCGTCCACCGTGTAGATGACGCCGTTGATGACCACCAGGATGATTGAGCCGTGTTGCGCCATATGCTCGGATGACTCACTTACTGGAGTTGCATACCCGTGCTGGTCAAAGCATTCTCTTAATGCTGGGATAAATTTAACTGTAATGAAGTGGTCTAGTTTCTTTCCCTTTAGGTTGGGAGGACAAACTGGGGGCGCGAAGGCGTGATGCAGGAGATTGATGGCTCTTAGGTCCCCAGCCGCTCCAAAGAGATACCGACCATTCGCGGCAATTTTCCCTGAGCCTTCTCTTAGTGTGAGAACCTGTGTGGCGTAGCCATCACTGCTTATCTCGGATATTTGAGAATCGGCGCAAACTAGCGCGAAACCATCACCTTGGATACCGACAATTGTTGTCATTGTTCTTCACCTTGCTCCTTATTTGCCTCAAGGATTATTCTTTCAAACGAATCTCCCAAAGCGTGGTTCATTTCAGCAATCTCTATACCTTTTTTTGTTATTTGGTACAGCCATTCGCCGTCATCGGTTATTCCGACAACTTCCGCCCACCCCAACTTGACTAATTCGTTAAGGGCTTCTTGAAGTTCGTCTTTCCTACTCGGCAATGTACTCTTTGCCGCGAAATACGGCGCGCCCGTCAATAATCCACATTAGTTCTGGGTAAAACCATTCGTGCCCAACTCCATGTGGTTCGTAGGTGATAATGCCGATTCCCTGTTGCCAGTTCTCAACACCTTGAAGTACTGGTCTGCCGTCTTCGTCCTGCCCGCCCTTTACAGAAGGCACTGCTCCGTCTGTTCTGCACCAAGTTCCGAAACTTGCCGCCATTACAGTCCGCGAACCTTGCTCGGTAACTCGTGTCACCATGCTTAGTTCCATCCTGTGGATATGTCCGTATATCACCGACTGGGAGATGCTTGGAAGGTACTTTCCTGCAGTTGAACCGCTTGAGTTGACCTTGTCGCCGTGAATGACATACAAGTTCTTGTTGATAGAGAACCGTGATGCTGGGTATCCAACTAGGTATTCAACATCAAAATCCTCAACTCGGCAGAGTTCCGACACAGAGATGATTGGGTATTTAGCCCTTCCCTCTCCAGATACTTTGCCCTTTCGGATTCCAACTAGTGCTGGCGCTCTTTCGTTAAGGTACTTCTGAAGTCGCTTCTCATGGTTTCCCTCAATCCACACGATTCTTGCAGATGGGGCCGCCTCCCTCAATTGACGCAGAAATTCAGCCATTCTGTCAATTGCTGGCTGGAGCATGCGCTCGTACGCCTTTGACTTGTCGTACTTGCCGACTTCCTCAAAGTCAAGATTGTCGCCATTCATCACAATAAGTTCTGGCTGGAGGTCAGATATCACAGCCAAACCTATTGAAATAGCCTTTTCGTCGTGAATAGGCTGAAGGTCAACGATTGTTGGTTCAATGGAGTAGTCGTAGTAACCGACCTGTATATCAGGGATGATTACCGCCGTTTCCATGCCCTTTGGTGTGCGGCTTTTTGTCCTTGACTTTTGTCGTTTTAATTTGCCCATATCTGGCGCGGGTTTCACGACTTGCGAATCATCAAACCAAGATGGGTGAAGTTCAATTACGGTCCTGTCGGTTACTGTAGACACACCGTCTTTGTTGACAATAGTCTTATTCATCTTAATCTTTCCCAATTCTTCAATTGGGATGTTGTTTGCCTCTAGTAACTTTGCGATATCGCTTGCAACTTTTGTTTTATTCGCCAATGCTGCTAGGGCGTTTGGTTTTTTACTCTTCACTTCTTCTCTCCCTTGAATGTTGGGCACTGCTTGATACCTTTAATACACTCGCGGCGAGCGTCGCCAATTTGGTAGCGGCTGAGATTTACGCCAACTTCCATGAGTGCGCTGACAATTTTCTTTGCTGGGATTTCTGAATCCATAACTTGCAGGAAACTTTCCTTGTCTTCGCTGTCCATCCTGCTGTACGCATTGCAAACAGAGCAACGGGAGTAGCCAGTTTCGCTCTGAAGTTTTTTGAGAACTTGGCTCAATTTTGGAGCGCCATTGGTCAAGGTTTCACTCATGTGGTTTCTCCTGTGGCTTAGTGTGACTAGGTGTGCCCATAATAGAACATTGGTGCTACGCTGTGGTGCACAAATCTATGCAAAATTCAAAATCTGACAAAATTCGCGACGCCCTCCAAGCGGTAGTCGGCGACGGTCAGGAAGACTTAATTTCAAGCATTTTGCAGACTCTGGATAAGCAGAAGTTATTTCGCTATCACAATGAAAACACGATAAGCCTGCTTTCAACTCCTGGGAGAGTTCTCATCGCTCTGATTGAAGACAACTCAATAACACAGAGGGCTCTATCCAATTACCTCAACATCAGCGAAACGATGATTGACAAAACGATTAAATCCCTTATAGATAAAGGGCTTGTTACAAAGACAAAAGTCAATCGCAAAAATGTCTACAAAGTTTCGGTTGAAAATGTAATTTCTCACCCTGATATACAGCACCTTTTGGGCGCAATAAATACGATGAAACAGGTTGACAGCGTTGGAGAAGAAGAACTGTTTTGATAGCCTTCGTGCTCAATGAGCGCAAATAAATTTCCTTTCAAATCTGGTTCCCTTGGCTATGTAATCATGTGTTACGGGAAAATGCGTACGCACCGCAGGCCGTTTTCGGTGGAAGACTTTCGCAAGATGAAGGTCAACAAGCCAGTATTCAACGAGGTTACTCGTTCAATAGTCAGACTCCTGTCGCACGGTTTCCTAGCCGAAAAAGGCGAAGGCAAGTATGTGATTACGATGTCTGGGGAGCGATACCTCTACGCTCTGGCGCAGAAAAACCGCGTAGAGATGGAGATTTACATTTCGGAGCGAAACCGAGAAAGCGGAATGAAAGGTTTTGCGAAGAAGAAAAGCGGAACTGTTTAATCTGTATTTTTCTTTGTTTCAAGCCACGCCGAGAAAACTTCATCTGATTTCGGCATAAACCACAATTGACATTCCTCAATAACTCGGCTATCGCCAATCAGTGTCCAGCAGATATCAATACTCTCCGCTGGGCTACATGTTCCAGCGTTGCATTCAAGACCGTACCGTTTAATGGAGTACACGACTACACATCCATGTACTGGGTCGTTGCAGTTTCCAGTATCTCTGTTGGGGCAGGTTATCCCAGTTATTTCAAGTTCGGATTTTGAGAGTCTGAGTTGAATTGAATGACCATCGTCATTCCATGTCATCACCTGTTCAGCCATGCTGAAAGACTACTTCTTTTTGTCTACTGGACCGTGCAAATCGTGGGTGCGAAGAGGGTTTGATGGCGACAAACGCTGACGCTTTTTGCCAGCCTTGGTTCCAGCAATAATTTCTTCCTGCTTCGTTATTGGATTAACGCGAACTCTTTGCTGAGGACCGCGTACTGCGCTTTTTCGTCGTTTACCCATAGATAGATTTATTTCTTTTTATTCGGCTTCTTGCGTGCTGGAGCGACAGATTGCTCAACAGCGCTTACTGAATGGTCAATGATATGTGTATCTATTTTAGCCTCAAGGACACTTATGTCGGTGTCAATGTCTGCAATATCTTCTTTGATTGCATCTAGTCGGTCTTTTACAAAACCGTGGTCGCGAACATTTTCACGACGGCCTTTTTCAATGAGCAACATGAGAAGCCCAAAAGCGCCCGTGACAACGGCTGCCCATGTTGCGTCCAATTTAGAGACCTAGCAATTTCAGAACTTGCGGACCAGGAACATGGTCTGCAGGAAGTTTGTTTGCAACCTTGAATGCTTTGATTGCGCCCTTGGTCAAGTCGTCCATGACACCAGTGATTGCTCCTGGATACGCTCCGCGAGCCTTTAGTGCCTCTTGAATGCTTCGTACCTTTGCATCACCTGCTGGGGCGGCTGCAGCCTTAGGAGCGGCCTTAGGAGCGGCCTTAGGAGC
>Ga0315909_10004125_pt1 | contig 17275 bp, 14 predicted proteins | sample LakEriMetagenome_11_FD_203527 | JGI IMG/M metagenome (GOLD analysis project Ga0315909, IMG submission 203527) | Freshwater fungal communities from buoy surface, Lake Erie, Ohio, United States - Buoy 2 MA125 | ecosystem: Environmental > Aquatic > Freshwater > Lake | place: USA: Lake Erie, Ohio...
GCTAAAGCGTCCGCAATTGCATTTCCAACACTATGATTGTGTCCCGGCATGGACGAGTGTAAATACTGATGCGCTTTCACATGTCTTATCTGAATTCCTGGACAATCTATGTATTCAAAATCTTTGACGGTGAGTTCTTTCAGATTTGTTAAATAATTGGGTGTATAAATTTTACGAATCACATGTTCCGAGTCTGTGTAAATCATTCCGCCAATACCAAGAAGCTTGCATATATTGATGGCCCGATAAACCGCCTTAAGCTCCGAATAATTGCTAGATATGGCGTGAATCTTCTCACACACATTATAGTGCTCGCCGTCTGGGAAATAGATTCCGATTCCAGCCGATTTTTTGTATTTGCTGTAATAAGATCCGTCGGTGTAAATAATTGCCGTGTGGTTTCTTCTTGTGAAAGCGATTTTGATGATTTTATTACTACTATTTCTAAACATTTTCTTATTTTTGTGATTTGATAAAAAAATCAAATCACAAATCAATTTTTTCTTTGCTGCACTTCATATTAGGCAAAACTATACTTTAGCATTCCAAAGTTAATTGCGCCGGTGGTGGCGTCTCTTGGTTTTACGTTTACCTCCCACTCCTAATTTAGTGGGAGCAACATTTGCTGTTCTTCTGTCAAAAAATCTTTTGGCCATGGAACCATATTCAGTTCCTATAATACTTTTATATTTTTGTTTATCTTCTTCAGACATAAGAAGATCATAAGGCTTCTTTCTTTCGTTATTCTTAACATGGATTGAATCAGGATATTCATCAGCAAATAAAGTAAATAATTTTTTTTTGTCTTTTTTTGTATTCAACATTGCAAGAGTATGTATTGGCAAATTGCCATTTTCATCAATTGTTTTTAAAGAATCTTCATATTTATTAACAAAATATTCAATAATATCATTAAAATCTGATTCGTTATAATTTGAATCACACGTTAAAGCAAATTGCAGAAGTGGCACGTTGTTTGTCTGATAGTATGTGTATAAAAAATTACTATATGGATAATAAGAATTATCATCGTCGGTATTAATGGATAATAACTTGATTATTTCAATTGAATAACCGTTTTTAAGAGCCAAATGTAAAGGAAATTGTCCTGGATTATCATTGTGACCTGTTTTTCCGGCGTTGGGTTTTACTACGATGCCAGGCCAACACTTAAATAATAATTCTATAATTTTTTCTGAACATTTTTGTTTAAGTGCTATATGCATTGGAAAATAATTTTCATAATTTCTCAACTTGATTTGGGTTGTGTCCGCATTTAAAATGTTTGTAATAATTGTATCTGTATATCCAATACTTAGAGCTTTATGCAAAAAAGAATCATCGCCTCTTTCTGTAATAAAACAAAAATTAATATTTTCGTTTTTATAAACATCAATAAAATAATTGATTTTTTCTTCAATATTAATCTTTTTATTATTATTTAACAGAATATTCAAGGGATCAATTTTTCTATGAGGTCCAAGACAATCTGTAAATGATTCATGTATTTTTTTTATTACATCCATACTATGATTCCATTCGCACGCAAGTTCTAATGGAATTTGTTTTTTATTATTAACGCAGCGAGCCGCAACCGGGTTTGAATCAAATATTTCAATAATTTTCGGGTTTGAATCTGTGTTTAATTCTTCATAAGGTCTAATTAAACTTGCGTGCAAAGGAAGATTTCCATCTTTATCAAAATCAAAACATTTGGCTAAATTTTCAGGCGAACAATCTTGGGTTTGACTTAAAGCATTAGAATCCTTTATTGGTAAGTTATCTGCCATTTATATATAATATTGTCATAAATTTCTAAAGAAAAAAGGTTTTTTCTAAACATTACAATTGCCATAACATTTGCCTTGATAATAATAGAAATCCTTGTTCCTCAAAGTATAGTCACTATAATTGGCCGTCATATAAGCTCCATTCTCATTGCCCGCCACGCATTTTTGCCCTCCTAATAAAACGCAACACGAAGTAGATGCACACGATTCCAGATCCACCTTATTGCATTTTTGTTCCATCTCTATCTTACTATTCTTGGTGGCATTACAGAATCCACCGAGAGTGCTGCTCGTGTTCATTACTTGGGCACGGTTGTCCGAATTTGTGCCACTACCATCCATGGTCTGCGATTGACGCGTGACCCTGCTCAAATAAACACTATCCTCATAATTAGGCACAAAATTGGACGATCCAAATTTGTATGCGCCCGGCATGTAATAGAGAACCGGTGCAAAATTGGATTCTTTATAATTAACTTCTACCAATTTCCCGGTAGAGTCAAATTGGTAATAAACACCAGCATTGATAATGTCACCGTCTCTATCTCTTTCTTTATAATCTGGATCAGTTGGGTCGTCATGATAAATTGTATCCGTATTTTTAGCATCATATGTCATTGAAACATCATCAATTTTATCAGATGATTTTAATTTGGTGAAGGTTTTATCCGTCGGATCTAATTCAAATCCAATAGGAATCCTTGCCATGACATATTGTACTTCTTTTGGAGTGTCATCATCATTATATTCATTCACCAATTTTATTTTATAATATCCGCACAAAACAGATTGAATATTTGCGGTTACACCTATTTCGTATTCTCCGCTATTTGGGTAATAATTACCCGAATAAACATAAACATTAGACTCATTGTTGGCAGAATATGCTTGTTGATTTGTTTTGTCACTTCTTTCCGCGCAAGTTTTGTTAGGAACCACATAATATTTTATGTCTTCATATGATCCAGTGTATTTTAAATATCTTTGTTGTAGATTATTTGCGCCCAAAAGAGCATGGTTTATTGGGATCGCCGCCATTTCATAATATATTTTACCACTGCCGTCAGTTTTTGTCTTTTTTACTCTGAAATATCCACTTGGAATATTAGCATTTAATCCTTCATTGTCGGCAGTACCAGCATAATTAAATCCAGGAATTGGTTTTGATGACAATTGAGAATACTCGGCAAAAGACAATTCACGATACTCTGGCAATGACAATGATCCGCCTCCATAATTACTTTTGTCCGATTTTGGAAGAATCCCAATTTTTGTATCTTTGTCCGCAACTTTAAATCCATATGGAATTTTTTTTGCAACATATGTTGTATAATACGATGTTGTATCAGTTGCGTCTTTTTTATAATCAACCGCTTCGGAAGTGGTGTCGGGTTCTAAATAATATCCGTCATAAATGACAGATCCATATTCATTTCTAACAGGACTAAATGACACGGATTTTGACCCATTACTCGCTGTTGTTACAGTAAGCGTGACCTGACCAAATGTTTCATTGCCCATGGCTTCTATTATCTTTGAAATGCCTCGGCCAAAAACATAATATACAACCAAACAAGCTAAAATCAATAATATTAAAAAAATAATCTTTACTTTGTTATTGAAAACCATGGTATCTTATATATAGCACATAAATTATTACTTCCAAATAAATTAGTATAGAAACATTCTAAATATTATTTCTATTATTTATAATGTCGTTGCCTCAAAATTTCAATTCCATAATTGCGGATTTTACAAGAGATCTGTCCGCGGTTTTCCCCGAGTATTCGCATCAATGGCAAAATTTGAATATGGAAACTGTGTATCCATATTGTTTAGCCATTTATCCCGAAAGATTCTTTGATATTCTCTATTCAAATGCCGATATTTTTGCCAAAGATTCTAAAATCAACGTGACTTTTTTACCCAATGTGGATTTTCGCGTCCTCTACAATTGCGAAGGTGTCAGTGAAAACACGCGCACCTCCATATGGAAATATCTACAACTCATCCTATTTACTCTATTGGGATCCGTGAAAGATTCCAAGGGATTTGGCAAATCCGCAAACATTTTTGAGGCTATGGATGAAGATGAATTGCAAAGCAAAATGGCTGAGACTTTGGCGGGTATTAGTGATTTTTTTAAGCAATCTTCAGAAGAGGAGGAAGTTCCCGATCTAATGGATGCTTCTAAATTTGCCGAGACTTTCGGAAAAACTATGGATGAAATGAATGATGCCTTTAATAAAAGTGATGGAGCTGAAGGATCTGAAGGATCAGGTTTTAAAATGCCAAACCCAGAAGAATTGCACGAACACATGAAGGGGCTTTTGGAGGGCAAATTAGGCAAATTAGCAAAAGAGTTCACGGAAGAATTCACGAATGATATCCAGGATATATTTACGGAGAAGGACACGGAGAATATGAAATCCAGCAAAGACATTTTGATGCAAATCATTAAGAATCCCCAGAAGATGGTTCTTATATTCAAAAAACTCGCAGGCAAGTTACAAGACAAGATGAAGAATGGCGATATTTCGCAAGAAGAGTTGATGCAGGAGATGACCGGAATTATGGAGAAAATGAAGGGCATGGGTGGCGGCAATGGTGATCTAGCGGAGCTCATGAAATCCATGAAGGATCTGCCTTTCATGAAAATGCTGGAGAAAACCATGGGCGGCAAAGTGGATATGAATGCCCTTAATCGTATGACTACTCAAACAGCAACTAAAGACCGCATGAAGAAGAAATTGGAGCAGCGTCAACAGGCGAAGGCCCAATTGGAGCAAACAAAATCAACAGCACAAATCATTGAAACCGGCGCCAACAATTATGTAGTGAAAATCGGCGAGGAAAAACAGGAGAAATCCGGACTCAAACCGTTGACGGAAGATGAATTGGTAAGTATGTTTAATAAGACGCCTGAGAAGAAATCCAAGAAACCTAAAAAATCAAAATAAGTGTATAATTTATAATCTGAATGTCAATCATAAATTATATTCATTTGCCAGTTTTTATAATTAGTTTAGCAATGGGACTATTTTTCATCTATATTTTCACGCCGGATCGGCGCACAATTTACGTTTATCCCACCCCTGAAAATGTAGACACGGTTCAGTATAAAGACGCGGCAGGAAACTGTTTTGAATTTGAACAGAATAAAGTTGGGTGTCCAAAAGAGTCGGGTAAGATTGCGAAAATACCGGTTCAGCCTTAAAGCCTTTAACCATAATTTAGAAAATTTTATAGGGTTATTTTTTACACATTTTTGTATTAAAAATGCGCAAATGGGGGACCCTCTTTTTTTTAGCAATAACTGCCAAGAGCAACATTTGTTTATTCTAAATGTAATTACCAAAGATAGTTATTCACAAAGTTTGCTGTCTTTGCGAATAAAAAACGCAGAATTCCTTGAATTTTTATATAAATAGTTATTATATAAAATAATGAATCCATTTCCAAATTATAGTACTAACATAACACCCATAATAATGGGAGACGCGGAAAAAGCAGAAGCGGAAGAAGCGGAAGAAGCGGACAAAAAAAAACTTATTGAAGATATCAGGGCGGAAGTTATTAAAGGAATTAATGAAAATGAAAAATTTGATGCAAATAAAAAAAAAGCAGCAATAACACTGTTTAATACCATTTACGTAGAAAGATATTTCGGCATTTCCGTCGAAGCATTAGAAGAAACATTAAAAAAAATAAATATTCCAAAATTTATTGACCATATTTCTGATGTATTGAATAAAAAAAAGGGCGGAAAAAGAACCCAAAAAAAAACGCGAAAACATAAAAACAAAAAAGTTTTCCGCAAAATTAAAAGTTTCAGAAAGATTAGAAAAAGATAGATTATTTGTAGACAGGTCTATTATTATTATAAGGTCTGCTATTTCCTTGATTGTTGTAGGGAGGTCTTTGGCTTGATCCTTGATTGTTGTAGGCGGGTCTTTGATTTGATCCTTGATTATTATAGGCGGGTCTTTGGCTTGATCCTTGATTATTGTAGGCGGGCCTCTGATTTGATCCTTGATTATTGTAGGGAGGTCTTTGATTTGATCCTTGACCTTGTCGCCTAGTAAGTTCATTGACATTAGCAACTCTAGCCGAATCCGCCACTACATTTTTAGGCACCCATTTGCGCCATTTGTCGTTGTAAATGCACAAAATCTTCAGTTTTTTATTCATATCCACATATTTATCCATCCCGACATTTTGGAACATATCCTCATCTTCACTCTCTTCGCCCAAATCTATATTGGAATTCTCGCGAATATTGCGGAACATAGTGTTCATGTAAACGCTCTCCTTGCGCGTTCCTACATAGGCAATGTCAAAGTAGATATAGGGATCCTCACGATTTTTACCATCATAGCAGTAGAGATGGTAAATGTCACTTTCTAGGTCGGCCATTACTTGAAAAACGGCTTCGCGTTTTTGCGAGCATGCGCCAAAATCAATATTTTTAAGAGGGAATTTCATCACAAAATCCTTGCTTAGATTACTGTTATTTTCATCCAAGGTTTTCGTGGCGGTTTTCTTGTAATTGTGGTTCAAATAAGGCAGAATTTTTGTAGAGGATCTGAATTGGACATGATGTGCCAAATAGGCCGCGGCGCCGACAATTTCATCGTAGAAAATCGGATTTGTCAATATATCATTAGAATCGGCGATTTTGCGAAAATAAGGCATAGTAAAAATCATTTCGCAATGGGGCAATTGATTTAAATACCGGGAAAGCATTTGGTGAAAATACGTGAGCTTGTCGCCGTAAGGCATTTGTCTAACGGGAAGACCGCAATAATAAAACATGTCTTCCATCACAAAGAATTTCTTGCTATTTAGTTCGCAAATAGTGCCATATAAAACAGTATCAAACGCGAGTTTTACTTCATAGGGTTCTATTTGAACCTCTGTAAATTTTGTCATTTTAGTATCGGAAATATAACATGTGTTAACAGGCTCCCCGCTTCGCTCGTTGCTCCCCGGAGGGGAGCCCCCGCGTCTATAAGTAAACCATGCAAACGATTTTTTGCCGGTGGGAATGGAGAGACAAAGATCATATTGGTTTGTAAGAACTTTCTTATGGGCATCTGTTTCATAAGAAAGATCTATTTGCGGGAATCGTTCGTGCAGTGGTGCGTTCATTTGTTTTGTGTGGATTATTAATCGTTATTTTTTTAAACTGTTTTCAAATGTTAAATTCATAAATTCATTGTTTTGACTAGTCAAATGTTAAATTCATTGATTTTCCTAAGAAAACTATACATATTCTTCTTCAATTAGTTCATCCGAGCATGTGAATACAGTTTCAATATGTGCAACTGGTTCGGGTTTAACAGGTTTCTTCTTGACAATTTGCGGTTTAACAGTCTTAACCACCTTTGCTGGTTTAGTTTTTTTCTTGATGGGTTCATCATCATCATCATCATCGTCATCCACAATAAAATCATCTTTGACATATCCTTCCTTGGTTTTAGGCAAATCGGCATCGTCTAGATCATCATCATCATCGTCGTCATCCGAGTTGTCAATATCAGAATACCCACCTTGCAAATAATCCATGATATCATTGAAATCATTGGCAGTCATCTCGGCAATTTTGTCACAAGACGTGTTTACTACTGCACAATTGCCAAAAAACAACACATTGTCTATCGGGGGTGGAAATTCGTATTTGTTTTCGGATCCAGCCTTGCCTGTTGTTTTGCCAAATACCTGAATTTTATATTCAACTGAATTGAATTCAATTGTCCATGTGTGTGCACAATTAAATCCATCGGCGGATTTGAAACCGCTTTTTTTACATAATTCTGAAACATTTAGCGCATTTGAAGACAATGGTATATGACGAACAGTTCCGTTCTTTTCAACAATAATAGCAGACATTGGAATATTAATCTTTGGTGCGGTATTTCTATATTGTTTGAAAAATATTATTTTATACGAATATAATATAATATGGCTATAAAAAGATCTAAGAAAAATTATGGCGGAAAACGTAATAGAAATTCTAAAAAACGAGGTGGTGCTCCCGAGGATGAGAAAAATAAAGGAATTATAGATACCTTGTCAAATTTGAATCCTTTTACTGATAAAGATGCCACAACTACTGATGATACTACAACCAATGCTGCAAATGCTCAGGATACTACAACCAAAGATGCTGCAAATGCTGAGGATACTACAACCAATGCTGCAAATGCTGAGGATACTACAACCAATGCTGCAAATGCTGAGGATACTACAACTAAAGATGCTGCAAATGCTGAGGATACTACAACAACAGATGCTGATGCCAAAAAAGAATCAACCTCTATTTTTGGATTTTTTAATAAAGATGAATCTAAACCTGCCGATGAAAAACCTGCAGATGAAAAACTTGCAGATGAAAAACCTGCCGATGAAAAACCCGCCGATGAAAAACCTGCCGATGAAAAACCCGCAGATGAAGTTAAAACAAAGAAGAAACGAAAGAGGCCAAAATGCATTTGCAGCAAGAAGAAGAAAATTGCTTATTGCAAAAAGTATGAAAAATCCAGAAGAAAGCAAAAAAAACAAAGAAAACAAAAGAAATTAAGTTTTAAACAAATGCCTGTGTCCAATGATAATGTATTCAATTTTCCCAAAATTGAACCCCACCCAAGTGAGATTTCTCCCTTTGATCCACAAATAAAATAATAAATAATATTTAATACAAACGTAAATATTATTAAACTTCAATGCGAACTTTGTCGCCTTCTATCACTAAACGTCCCGCCAATTCCTGGGTTTCCGAATTATACAATTCATCCGTGTATTTACCATTCTTCTCCTTTCGCTGAATGTATTTGACACCATAAATCTCTACGGTTCGCCCCGTTATCTTGGCTGTGTTCACATTAAGATCCGTCTTTTGCGTCGCATCCATTTCCAAATTCGGAACACTAGAAAATTCATTAGAAGACACCTTTCCAAACGTATAGCAAACCAACTTCTCTTCTTTGGATTTGTGCAAACTACAGTCCATTGCGGTCTCCTTCACCGCCTTCAAGATCTGTCTTGATATCTCGTCCTTGGTATTGGACAATTCATACAAATATTCATCCGTAGTCACCGGTCGGCTCTTATTGGTCCTACTCACATCATTCGTGCGCAATTCTATGTTTTTCTTGCTCGTCTTTTGCTCCTTAGATAAAACTGATAAATACAAGAATACATGTACATCGCGCAACTCCTCCGGTAAATTAGAATGACTACAAATACGTCTGGCACGACCCACCACCTGTTCCGTGCGCACCGGGTGCCAATACGGTTCTACAATATGTACATACCGGGTGTTTTCCAAGTTGATACCTTCGGCGCCCGACGCAGTAATCATGAATATTTTGATGATCTCGCCCATGTAATTGTTCCCAGCAATAGCATTTAATTTCACTTTCACTGTCTCTGGAACAGATGACCAATTACTGTTGTAAATGTTTCTGACGATTTCCTTCTCTTCCTTGCTCTCAGTTCCGGTATAAAGCACGAATCTAGGCAGCCCCTCGTCGCCCTCGGTCTCCTTAATATCCCACGACCCCGCGTTCTTAACCAATTTGAATTCGGCAAAACCATTGGCTTCTAATATCAATTTGATGATTCCGATGCCCTCTATCGTTCTGAACTGACTATACACCAAATGAAGACCCGCATGATCGGGCGTCGTAATGTTTTCTAATAATTTCAACAATTTATGACTATATTGTTGTAGATGGTCTTTGTGCAAAATATCGGCACTGTGATCTTTCAAATATTTAAGAGCAGATTTCAATTTATTTTCATAAGTTTCAGCATCAGGAAATGTCGCTTTGGATTCTTCTTGTGTTTCTTCGTCAACATGAACCGCGTCAATCTCGTCTTCCGATAGAGAATCGGCATTTCCCTTATCTATGCCTGCGCCCTTGCCTTCACCCAAATCACTTTTCATGTTTTTTGCCATGGGTCTGCCCGGCGGATCAGGGAACGCAAAATTACAAAACGCACGCGAAAACACACGGTATGTAGAAGACATTTCAGAGAACATTTCTTTTCCCATATGTTTTTTTTGATTATTTTTCTTGTCTCTATCGCGCTCATCTTTTCGCGCCAAGGCATAAATGTCAAATTGGTAGTCGCTCATTTCGGCGGCAACGATAGAGAAGTCCGTGTCTTTCTTATATCTTGGTAATAATTTCTCTTGGGCACTCTTAAAATAAGAAGTCAGGCCCAAAATGCGGCGCTGTAATAAATCCACGTTTTTTATTATACCAGTGTCAATGTCAATGAACATATTAATAAAAGCATCTTTTTCATCAGGTAAAGCAGTATGATTCTCTATCGTCACGCCTGTTTCCGCCACCTCAACATTGTGTTTTTTGAGGATGCGTTTCACATTTGCTTCAAATGCTTCATCGGTCATGTTGCCCTCCTCACCCAGTGCAATTCCGTCATATTTATCAAATTCATCGGCTCCCTCATCCAATCCCTTGGCATTGGCGCGTTTCTTCATGCTCACAAACCCAAATGGATTGCGCGTAATGGTTAAGCGATCACCACTATAATCCAAATAATCAAACAGTCGGAATTTCTCTTTGTCAAACCATTTCAGGATTTCTTCTTTATTTGTCTTGTTGGCTGTTGTAACACGGACATTGAATGTCCACGTTTTAATGAACCCGCGCAACATATTGAACATGATGGCAATCTCATTGGGGTAATTGATAATGGGCGTGCCTGACAAGAATATTACCTTGACATTTGTCGCACTCATCAAATATTGGTAAATCTTGTATGAAGTTGACTCTGGTTTATTCAGCTTATTCACGATTCTGCTGACCAAATTGTGTGCCTCGTCCACAATTACAACAGAATTGTTAAAGGGATTGATGCCTTCGCCGCCGGCATAATGCGTCAACTTTGACATGAAATTGTTGGCGTTGTAGTTGACATTTCGGTATTTTGCCTGGATCATTGCGTCAATTTGTTTTTCAATCTGATCTTTTTCATCGGACGATAGAGATTCATAGTTTGATTCATTTTTTACATTAACCATCCATACCCCTCCTTGATGTCTCACAAATTCTTCCGTCAAAGCCATCACTGACGCCAATGGGGCCAAATGTTGCGGCTCCTTCTTAGTATCTATGAACTCCCAGAACTGATTCTTCTTATAAAGGGGGTCGCCGCATTTCTTCAATTCACTCATGTAATTCATACTAAGAGATGCCGGGGTCAAAACATACACTGGCCGGTCCGATTTCATTCCTTCGGCGATGGCAATAGATGTGCATGTTTTGCCGGATCCGAGACCGTGATAAATGAGGAGGCCGCGATAAGGACTATAAAGATTTAAATAGTCACGCACAATATTTTGATGAGTGAGGAGTTCAAATTTACTGCCTTCTTTGCGAAAATCGCAGCTGACATTGTCGTCGGGTTTCATGAGTTCGGACTTGTGGGGTTTGAACAATTCAGCTAATTTTTGTTGAAATAGACGGCGATTGTTCATGTAGTAACTGGCGGCGCGCAAAATCTTCTTATTTTGAGAGGGTCCAAGGCGCGTCTCTATCGTGTCGGCGCCGATAACAATTGAATCCAGATCACCTTCATATTTTGCTATTTTTCCAATGGATTTTGCTATAGGTTTTTTTTGCGCAACTTCTTTATCTTCTTTTGCGTCTTTGGCTTCCTCTAAAACAACCTTGGGTTTTGCCTTTTTAATTTCAGGTTCTTTTTCATTTACTGGTTCTTTTGCCTTTTTAACAACTTCATTGTCTTTCTCTTCCTTTTTTTCTTCAGAAGACTCTTTTTCCACATTTTTTAAAGATACTTTTTCTAAATCACCAGGCGCAGGATTTGATATGTATTTTCTAAGTTTTTCCAATATAAGTTCTCTATTGATGCGACTTGTTTCGCGCATATCCAGAACAAAAGTCTCATTTGGCTTAGAAGCAACGGCATCTTTTTCTTCAGCAAACATAGGATGATCTTTTTCAACAACTTTTTTGCGTCCAAATTTCACAACTACGTCAGATGGAGCTTTTACAGTTGGTCTTATTTTTAAATCATTCAAATCCATATTCCTATATTGTATTGTCATATTATTCTAATCATAATATCGCAAATATATATAAAGTATTTTCCCAATGCTTTATATATGATGTCATTAATGCTATTCAGATTCATTCAAAAACGAAACTATACACTTAAACAAATCATGGATTTGTCGGGCACTAAAGGTGCCACGAAGCATTCTCTACCTTTTGGAGAAAAAATACCTAAACCATTGCGGGCGCCTGCGCATAAGTGCTGTCTATTTACATGTCCGCAAATAAATGGCGTAACGCTTCACTACAAGCCGTCTGTTCCGCCTTCTTCTTCAGTTTGTGTTTTCCGTCCCCCAAAAATATGAATGCCTTTGAATTTACAGACATGTAGGTGTGGATCTCTTGAAAATTCTTGAATTTACTATAATGAATGGAATTTGCGTGATTGAGTCCAAACACCGGTTGTCCTAAACACAAATAAACGCCCATATGATATCCTGTGTCCATGTCCTGCTCGGTCACTTCAATGTATTCCGGGGTGACCTTGAACTCTTTCTGGATCTTCACTTGCAGAATGTTCTTGTAATTGTCATCATTGCGAATCAGATTCATCCAATCCACGTGTTTATCAAAAACCCGCTCTATAAAGATTTGCGCAAATTGGAACCCGGGGCCGCACAAAAACGCATTCTTGTTTTCGTCGGCAAAATCGGCCTTATTGAAATCCATGAAAATCGCCCCCAAGAACGCCTCAAATACACATCCCAATTTCTTCATATTGGTGCGCGTCTCTTTTTGCTCGGCGTGCTTAGAAAGAATCACCCATTTATGTAGGCCCATTTCATACGCCATTTTGCCAATTGCCTCGTTTTTAACGAGCGCGATTTTTTTCTCAGTCATGAAACCCTCTGTTGCTTTAGGAAAACGCTGATATAGTGTCCATTTGGTGACGCATTCTAGCGCGCCGTCGCCGACGAATTCCAGACGTTGATTAGATAAAGTATACAGAGGCAAACAGTTGTCGGGTTTAGGCACAATTATTATATTTTTGGATTCGTTTTCAAGGTCAGGGCGGCGAATGTAGGAATCATTTACAAAGGCGCGTTGGTAAAGTCGGAGATTGGTGATTGGAACATCAATGCCATAAGCTCGCAAAATCTTTTCTACGTCTTCCTTTTGTATTTCCTTATTTAGGGGATTGTATGGATCCAAAATATAAATGTCCTCACCCTTTTCATTTTTTTCAATTCGGACATCATCATCCGAATTGAAAAGTCTATTAGCAGAAGCAGCAGAAATATTTCTTGACATTTTATTTTATACATTATTTGGCTAGATCTTTCTAAGTCGTTTTCAAAAAACTTTCGTTTCAGTATATATAAAATGGTATTATCCGGACCTAAAAGAGTTAGTCAAATGTCATCGCATGTAAACGCATCTCAAGGAGGAGGAAGCAAAAAGGCAGGTTTGTATTCCAGTGTTGGCAAGGATTCGTGGACCAATGTTGCTTATGGAGGTAAAATAGGAAACTGCACAAATAAAAAAAATTGCTGCATGACACTTTCTTGTATGCAAACAACCAGAGACCCCCTTACTTGCGCGTCTCGTCCTGTGGGAAGTCTTGTTGTTTCTCCTAGATTCGCTTGTTAAATCTATCAATTGAACTTTAGTAAGACATGTATTAAAAAATACATGTAATACAATTTATTGTACACCTTATTTATTTTGAGCGTCTGGTGCGTCTTTTTCCGCCGTGTGCCCGTCTTTTGGACTTGACTTTTTTATTAATAGTCCCTTTATTAATCCACGCAACAATTGCCTTGACACTACGTTCACCCTCATATCTGTCGGTTTTTCCATTACACGTTTTGGCAATTGTGGGAAACCCTTCGGCTTTTATCACATTTTCCCCTACAGTTCCAAGCTCGGAATTTAATTCATCCACTTCTTGATCTAAGGTTTTGGTTCCATTGTGTTCTTTGCCAATGCGGCCTTTATTCTGTTCTATCTCTATGAATTTTACCCGCACATCACTGCGCATTTTTTGTTTAACTTTTTCCCAAATGGGCGCCAAATCTTGACAATGTCCGCACCATTCGGCATAGATTTTACAGACAACTGTTGACATTATATATTAGTCCTATAAAATATAGAAACATAAATTATAATGAATCGGAAAATCATATTAATCAGTTTCTCTGTTATTGTGTTTTTAGCAGGTTTGTATTTTTATCTGACGTTTGGAATAGAACCATTTTATATTAGCAAAAACACGATTAATGACGGAGTCGGTGAATGTCCCGACATGCTTGTGCGAAAAGGCAGCACGCTTCTTTTGTATAATTCCAATCTTCCCGCTAAAGACGGAATTAATCCCATCCCCTTCTACAATCTTGATGAATACATTAACTATTTAGAGATACAAAAAAAGAAGGGCAAAATATGTCCGGTGTTGTTCCTACAATATGAGAATGACGCGCAAGGCAATGATGTTTATCGGATCCGACCCAGCCCTTTTTCTATGCAGGGCGGCACGCCAAACAGCATTGATCCTTCGCTATTTGTGAGCACGTTTGACCCCACGCAGGTTCACACAATTGATGGCAAACCCATCAAAATTATTGATGCTAATAGAGACAATGCTCCTTTTAATAAGAACATGTATGCCGGATTTGATCCTCAAGGTCTGCATAATGGCGAATATACAGAATTGGACGCGATTCATGATAGCACAGAATATGGAAAACCTATTAGTGAAAATCCAATGGATTCCAATTGGGGCGGGGTCCAAATCACCGAGAAGTCAGTAAATGATGGTAATTATGTGAATCGGTATGTTTCCAAGCCTCTTTATTTCACACCCAAGACGAACTATTTGCCGGATATTGGCCCTTTGCCGCCAAACGAAGCACCTGATTACTTGAAACCTAAATATGAATAATTGTGTTGAACAAATATATAATGTCAAAGTCAGATTTATTAGATTCTCTTAAAACACAATTTGATGTAGACAAATTTACAATTAAAGAACAAAGCAAAAATACATTTTATGTTTCGTCAATAGAGAATTCTAAATTTTGCTCAGCAATAACTATAAATTATGACGCACAACAAATTGAAATTGATTCGTTAGATAAATGTTCCATTTCAGGAGGAGAAATTTTAAAAAAAATAGAAAAGTTTGCAAAATCAATAGGAATTAATAAATTGACGATAGGTGATGCGTCTGAATTGAATCTTGGTTGTATAAAACTAGATTTGGCAATTTTTTACATATTGCATTCCAATTATTCTTGGTATAATTCAAAAGGATATGTTTCGCCTATTTTTAAATTTGAACAGAAATCTAATAAAAAAATATTAAAAATCCCAATAGATAATTTTTTAGAACAATGTTTTTATCAAATTAATGATAAAGATCATGAACTCGCCGATGACATAGACAAGTTAATAAATGGCATTCAATATTTCTGGAATTCTAATAAAAAAATAACAACAATAAAGTTTTTTAATATTGCAAAAGAATCCATGAGAAAAGAAAAAAATATATGTGATCCAAGTAACATTGACAAGTATAAATGGTTGAAATACGCAGTAGACATTGTTTCAAGAAGCGGCGCAATAACATATGATAATAATTTATCAAAATTATTAATAAATTCTCCCACTTCTCCCACTTCTTTGGGGATCACCAAGCGCAGGGATCAACAATCGCATGGAAAAATGTCAAAAAGCTCTTCATCTATTTCAGTTGGCGGCAAAAAAACAAAAAAAAAAAAATAATTTATATCATTGCTTCAATGACATGAATTGACAATTACATGACGTACTCAAATTGGCCGTTTCCAACAGATCTCTTGTTGGATCGCCATGCCTTGCTAGCCTCGTCAAAGTTGATGCGACTACTACGACGAGGCAAAACATTAACATCATCGGGAATAATGCGACGATTCTTGCTGGGGTTCACATGAAGCACAATAACCTCGTCCTCTTCAACTTGACGTGCCTGACTGCGAGTAATCATTCGCTGTTGCGTAGCGACTTGGTGAGTCTTAGACTCGGGCTTGGGCATAGGCATCACTGTGTTTTTAGGAATTGACACATTTGAATTCATTTTGGTTTGACTGCGAGTAAGCATTGTATGTTATATTTTGCGCTTTGTCTTTATGTGTATTTGAAATGTTATTCATTTTTCTTTTGAATCTTTTTTGTCTTGTTCTGTTTATGCGCTTCTATTTCTGCGTTGGTATAACATCCTTCGCCCAGAGGTTTGTATCTCTTGGTTCCGTCTTTACATCTCTCTTTCTTTGCTTTTTCTTCCACAACATCTTTAACATTTACTTTTATTTCTTGATCTCTTACGTTTTCAGCCTCGTCGCTCACTTTGACTTCTTTATCAACTTTAATATCTTTTTCCATGTCAGCCAAATTTGCTTTGGCAGAAGATTCAGCTTCTTCGGCTATCACTATTTTAATTTTTTCTTTATCTTCGTCTTCGTCGGCTTCTTCAGAAATAGGCACATACTCATCTATTTTTATCTTGCCTACATTCTTAATTTTTTTGGCCCTTGGTTTCTTCTCTTTTTTCTCCTCCTTCTCTTCAACCTCTTTGGCCTTTTCTATTATCTTCTTTTCCTCTTCATAAACTTCTTGCGCAACTATCTTCGTGACTTTCTCCGTATTCACGTTGTGCGCCTTCTTGAATATAAAATAACGATTCAAATAAGATATGCGTTTCTCCTCCTCAGTCATGTTGAGCGCATTCTCATACCATTTTCGCGTTTGTGGACGGTCATTCACCTCGCGCTTCATTGCTCTAAAAAGCTCATCAAACATTCCCGATCCATGCTCAAATCCATAGTCGCGCGCATCTTCGTCCGTTGCCAATACAAATCCATAATTCTCCATGGATCTTCGGAAAAAGTCAAAGTTTACTAAATATTCCACTGCATACTGATTGATCGTCTCCTGAAATACATTGATTGCGTATCCCAAACTTGTCTCGTCTTCCGCGAATCCCGTGTAATCATACATCTTCTGGATCTCAAATATCTTTGTATTTCCGTCTACATAAATGGCGACACCTTCGTCGCGCTTCTTTCCCTTAAGCATATTGAATACGGTTTTGCCGTCGTAGCAAGTGGCGATGAAATGCCCGCCCGGCTGAGTACACTCCGAAATATTCCTCAAGAAGTTATTGAATGTCGCCGAATTCTCAAAGAAGTAATGCAGGGCGAATTGGCACGAACTTATGTTGAATCCCTTCTCGCCGATTCCATGGTTGCGATATACTGCTGCGGGCTGTTTCGTGGCGTCTTTGCTGCCTTTTCCAAATATGGCGTCGGCAATTGCATGCTCCTTGTCACTAAAGAAGGCATCACCATTCCTAATATTCACACTACTGTTTCCAGGCAAGAATATGGCGTCAAACATACG
>Ga0315909_10004127_pt1 | contig 17272 bp, 21 predicted proteins | sample LakEriMetagenome_11_FD_203527 | JGI IMG/M metagenome (GOLD analysis project Ga0315909, IMG submission 203527) | Freshwater fungal communities from buoy surface, Lake Erie, Ohio, United States - Buoy 2 MA125 | ecosystem: Environmental > Aquatic > Freshwater > Lake | place: USA: Lake Erie, Ohio...
AAGGCTAATAATGTCGGAAAATCCAAAAAAGCCGCAGCGTAATAGCAAAAAAATCACGCTGAATACAGCAAAACGTTGGAAAGATATAGTCGAAGGTGTTGATAAGAAAGAAGTTCCTATCACTATCCTACAGCAGATCATCGTCAAATTGATAGATGGAACAAATATCAGTATAGATGTTAAAAAGTTATTATCAGATGGCATGGTTCCAAATGAAATAGAAACCATGCTAGATGATAAATTCATTGAATTAGATGCTTATATCCAAAACGTAGATTTCTTGATTGACATTGACAAAGTAGTTGATGCTGTGCAACCAGAAACAGACAAGGTTCTAAAAGGTCTATGATCTGTAGTATATTAGCTGCAACTAACTTAGGAGGCATAGGAAATCGTGGCACATTGCCCTGGCCCAAACACTCACAGGATCTTGCTTGGTTCAAAGAACATACAGAAAATCAAATAGTAGTCATGGGACGTAAGACCTGGGATGATCCCAAGATGCCCAAACCATTACCAAATAGAATTAACTATGTGGTAAGTTCAACACACGTTGATAGAGAGTATCAACATCTAGTTCGCTGGATTCCCGATAATGCCGTGGACAATATCAAAGAAATACAACGTCAAAATCCAAAAAATGATGTATTTGTTATTGGTGGTCGGCAGTTATATGAAGCTACAGAACCATTAGTTGAACGTGTCTATTTAACTCGCATGAAAGGAGCATGGTTTACTGATACACGTATCGACTTAGAACGCTATCTAGCCTGTTTCCGCATTTATGGTGTCCGCCCTGGTAACAACTGCACATACGAAATCTGGAATCGTGTCCTATTTTAGATTTGATATTCCTATAGAAAGATAGTATAGTAATAACATGAAAATTTAATCTTAACAACGTTAATCAATGGCAAACATTTTAATAGCAGGCGACAGCTGGGGGTGTGGTGAATTTGGCTGGTATGCTTCTCCTGATGAACTTAATCTTGCTTGGAAAAAATTTTATAATTCAGTAAAAGGAGCAGATTATCCACCTGCTCCATTATATAGTAATTGGATGAATCTTCCGGCATTTGTTTTATTAGAACTAAAAACAAAATTTAATTTCTTGGGTGATGAAACACTATTACCTTACCTTATATCGCCTGCGCCCTGGAAATTATTACATCGAGGATTAGAACATTATTTAATTGAGAGCGGGCATATCGTGACAAATATTTCAATGTCGGGTGGATCCAATAACTTTATAATTAATGCTATTAGATCACAAGAATCACTTAAGTTGTTTGATGTAATTTTTTATTTTCAAACTGATCCAGTCAGAGATTTAAGGCCGTATACAAATTTTAAAAAAGATTTTTCAACATACAAACAGTTAATATTGTGGCAAAACTCGCAATTGAACACAACATATACTCAACTTAACCAGTTAGGATCCGAAATTTATATGCTTGGAGGGTGCAGTAAATTAAATTTATCGTTATTATCTAAACATAAAAATTTAATTCCACTTTTTGAATCTATACCTGAATTTTTATTACCTTCTTATAGTCATCCAGAAATTTGGTTTAGTGACTGGTACAACTTAATTGATAAACAATTTGATATTGACAGCTTAGACAAATTAGTGTATAATAAAGGTGTGCAAGATTCGTTAGCTAACTATCGTGATTTATTTTGGCCAGATGGTCACCATCCTAATAGATTTGGATATAAAAAAATATTTGATTATATAAATGAAAACATATTTAGACAGTCTTAGATTTGTATTAGAAAACGGATCAGTGCGAGAAGATCGCACAGGTGTAGGCACTATTGGTGTTTTTGGTATGCAACAACGCTATGATCTTAGACAAGGCTTCCCTGCGGTTACAACCAAAAAGCTAGCCTTTAAGGCCTGCTTAGGCGAACTGCTTTGGTTCTTAGAAGGCTCTAGCGATGAACGCAGACTAGCAGAAATTACACATGGCACTCGCGAGGATGTTACTACTATTTGGACACCAAATGCCCTTGCTCCGTATTGGCAACCGAAAGCACGTTATGATGGTGATCTAGGTCGTGTATATGGGGTGCAATGGCGAGACTTTGGGGGTGTGGACCAATTACTAGGTTTGATTGATAGTATACGTAAAGATCCCTTTGGTCGTAGACATATCCTAACTGCTTGGAACCCATCAGAGTTAGATCAGATGGCGCTTCCGCCCTGTCACTGTTTTGCGCAGTTCTATGTCACGGCAGACGGTCGGTTAAGTTGTCAGATGTACCAGCGTTCCTGCGATATGTTCTTGGGCGTGCCCTTTAACATAGCATCCTATTCCTTGCTCACACATATGATCTCGCAGGTATGTGGGCTTGAGGCAGGAGAGTTCGTTCACGTGCTTGGCGACGCACACATATATCTGAACCACGTGGAGCAGGTAAAAGAGCAACTGGGACGTGAACCCTTACCGCTCCCCACTCTGTGGATCAATCCTGATGTCAAGGATATTACTAAATTTACTATGGAGGACTTTAGGCTAGATGGATACAACTATCACCCACCAATCAAAGCACCAATGGCGGTATGAACGTCCTCATCGTGTAAGGCTGTTTACTGAAGCCATGCACTTCCATAATGCCTATAAGTTGAGCAGCCAGCAGATTTATATGCACTGTGCCAAACACTTTAGCCAAACTGAACAGTATCGCTGGGTTGAAGAAAACGATATTAAGATAGAATTCATGATGGATGATCAGGTGACCAGCTGGCATAAGACTGTGATATTCTATGCTGATTTAAGTGAAGCAGAATATGTAGATTATACCCTGAGATTCTTTAGGCATAGAGAGGAATGGAAATGATTGAATATGAACAACAGGATTATGACACTGCAAAAGAAATAATCAGCAAGGGATTCTTGATGGATTTAGATAAAAATACATTAGAGTTAACTGAAACTAACATAGTTGATATAGCTAAGAAATATTATACATTAAGACTAAGGACATTCGATCCAACAACTGGCGATCATCTATGAAATTATTATTAGTTTTATTACTAGTATTTCCCTTAACGGCTATGGCATTCTGTGAACGCGAAGAAACTCTATATGCTAACAGCATTAATCTACATATCAAAACAAACGAACTACACGAAACCAGCAAACGATTATTTGAACAAAAGAAATTAACAGTGACAGAAATGAAAAAGAGTTTTTCTTTATTAAGTAGAACACATGACATGGTGATTAAATCTCAGCACCTTTATTATGAATGCAAAGCGAGGACTATGGTATGAAAGTTTACATAAGCAAATACAGAGACCATTGGCTAAGTCCATACACCATCTGTGAGAAGATCTGTTGGTGGCGTGAGATTGACTACGATGAGCCTTGGGTCAAACGTGTGGTTAAGATCCTTGATCCTGTGATGGATGTGTGGCGTAAGTTTTTAGACTTCGTTCACCCACGTATTGAATACGTTAAGATTGACCCGTATGATACTTGGAACATGGATTCAACACTGAGTCCTATCATCTTGCCAATGCTGAAACAGTTACGTAAAGAAAAACACGGTGCTCCCAATGTAGACGATGCTGATGTTCCGCCAAACTTACGTAGCACTACTAAGTCAGCACAGCGAGCTAAGAAAGAAACTTGGGACATAGATGGTAATCACTTTAAGCGTTGGGATTGGATCTTAGATGAAATGATTTGGGCATTTGAAGAGTTAGTAGATGACACTTGGGAAGAACAATATTTTTCAGGCAAGAGCGATATCATTTGGGTTCCCAGCAAGGAACTCGATGCCAAAGGTAGACCATTAACTTACGAGATGAAACGAGGTCCTGCAGACACACGCAAGTATGACAAGAAAGGCTACGCTAAACACAGTGCTCGCATCGACAATGGTGTTAGGCTATTTGGCAAATACTACAGGGCCTTATGGGATTAAAAATCATCGTCCATAAGATCGCAATGGGTGATGTAGAGGATCCAGAACTATATGCCGCGGCTCCTATCTTAGAGTGGGAAAAGTCAGAAAAAGGACAGTGGCTACACAAGAATAGTAAACAGCAGATGGAATATATCGTCCGCCCCAATCCAGAAACCTATGGGTGGATGGTGTTGATATTTGCGTGGTTAGAAGAACAAGATTTAACATATTTTAAATTAAAGTGGGGAGGATAACATGGCATACGACATATTAAAAGCCGCATTAGAAAAAAAGAAACAACAACAAGGACATGGTGTTAAACAATCCAAAGCAGACAAGGGTAGTAGTTCAGCTAAGGATCAAGTAACGTCACATAAACCTGCTAAGAAGTCTGCAGGAAGAGGTCGCTAATGAATCCATTTAGAGATCAAGAAAAGTTTATGCGTGCCTGTGATCAGACTACAGACAGTTACAATCACGGTCAGGTTGCTCTATATGCTAATCTAATTGACGAAGAAGTCCGAGAGTTTAATGAAGCATATAAGAAATATGATCACAAAGAAATGCTAGATGCGCTCATTGATATTATTGTGGTAACCGCAGGTTGCATACACTCAATGGGCGCAGATGCTGAAGGTGCTTGGAAAGAAGTCATGCAGACTAACTTCAATAAGATCGACAAAGAGACTGGCAAGGTTCGTAAACGTGAAGATGGCAAAGTATTAAAGCCGCTGGGATGGAAGGCACCTGAATTAGCTGAGTTCTTAAAGAAAGGTGATCAATGAAATTTTTAGTCACAGGTGGTGCTGGATTCATAGGACACAACGTTGTCCGTATATTAGAATTGCAAGGGCATGAATGTATCGTCATCGATACCTGCACTGACTATGGTTTTATTCCTAAGCAAGAATTAACCTATCTTATCGCAGAACGTGTCAAACGCATCAATGCTCGAGTAAGGCAAATAGATATCCGTGAAGGACAGTTTGTAGATACTATATTCAAAACCTACAAACCAAATGTGGTCATACATATGGCTAGCTTTCCAAGGCAGAAAGTAGTTGAACAGAATCCTTTATTAGCCAGTGATGTAATGTCAAATGGATTGATTAATCTATTAGAAAAAAGCAAACAACATGGTGTTAAGAAGTTTGTCTATATCAGTTCTAGCATGGTATATGGTGACTTTACTGCTGACGTGCTAGAAGCACATACATGTCGTCCACAAGGACAGTATGGTATCATGAAACTCATGGGTGAGAAACTAGTTGAAGACTATCATCGCTTGGGTGCGTTCGATTATACTATCATCCGTCCCAGTGCTGTGTATGGTGAATGGGACGTAGAGGATCGTGTGGTCAGCAAGTTCATGACCATGGCCATGCGTGGTGAAACGCTGCGTGTGAAAGGTGCAGATGAGGTCTTGGACTTTACCTACGTAGAAGATACTGCCATGGGGATAGTATTAGCCGCAATGCAGGATATCGCCAATGGTAAGATCTATAATATCACACGTAGCGAACAGCGTCAATGGACACTTAAAGATGCCGCCGAACTAGCAATCAGTATCGCTGGTAAAGGTAGTTTAGAGATACAAGATCGTGATCTTAGTTTTCCTAAACGTGGTAGACTTAGCATTATGCGAGCACAACGTGATCTAGGATATAGTCCCAAAGTCAATGTAGAAGAAGGGTTCCGTAGGTATTATGATTGGTATGACCAAAATCCCATTCTTTGGCGTAGATAGACAATATCAAAATCTGCGTGAAGAGATCTTAGATGCTACTGATAAGGTCTATGCATCTGGACGGGTCCTTGATGGCACATATACTAGGCAATTCGAAAAAACCATAGCCAAGATGACAGAGCGCAAATATGCCTGCTCAGTCGGTAGTTGCACACAGGCATTGATATTTGCTTTACGTGCTACAGACAATGAATACTTCCGAGGCAGTCGCAACAAAGTCCTAATCCCGGCACAAAGTTTCGTCGCCACCATCAATACAGTATTAGAAGCAGGTTTTGATCCTGTGTTCTGTGATGTAGATGCACAAACTGGCCTGATGGACTTAAACACTATACCAGTGCCAGCTGATGAGCTAGCGGCTATCATGTATGTTAATCTGTTTGGCAACATATTAAATCAAGAACAGCTGATCACATATATGGAAATGTTCAGTGAAGAAAAGATTCCTGTTATCGAAGATGCCGCACAATCGTTTGGTGCATACTATCGTGGTGTGCCTAGTGGCAAACTAGGTGATGTCAGTTGCCTTAGTTTTGATCCTACAAAGAATCTCAATAACTATGGATCAGGTGGTATGATACTTACAGACGATCCTGCTATATGGGAATTAGTCAACGACTATCACGACAATGGCAAGGGCAATGAACATATTCAATCTGGCACCAACAGCAAAATGTCAGAAGCCGATTGTGCCCAGATGCTAATTAAGTTAAAATATTTTGATCAGTGGCAGGCACGCCGTAAGGAAATTGCAGAATACTACACAGAAGAACTAGATGGATTAGTAGGCATACCGCCTGTGGATATGAATGTAGAACATGCGTGGAGTAAGTTTGTTATTCATCATCACAGCCGATCAAGCCTATATACTGATCTATTGAACATGGGAGTCGAAACCCGTATAAATTATGAAACACCATTACATCAACAATCAGTAGCATTTAGTTTTACAACGTTTGATGATACAGGTATACTAGAAGGTGCTGAGAATTTTTCAAGGACTTGTCTGAGTTTACCTATCTATCCAGAACTAGAAGACTACGAAGTCGAATACGTAGTTGATGCTATCAAACAGAATATTTCTTAGCATAGTATTCTCGTAACCATGCCCACTCAAAGCTCCGCATTAGCTCCGTATAATTACCTGCAACTTCCCCATAGTAACCAACAGCATCTTCTGCTCCTAGTATACTAAATTCTGCATAATCACCGTCACCTATAGTGAGCCAGGTTGTGAGTCTATAGTCACTTTCAACACTTCCGGTTTTGATTACATCATCTTTGAGTTTGATCGCCTCACGGAACGCTGTGCGCCATGTCAGTTCAGGTGTGGTATTATAATGTGCGATTGCACTTACCCGTGGAATCACAGCATGTGCTTTTGATAAAGTAAAATCTAATCCTGGTTGTTGGGTTTCTAATACAAGTCTTTTGTTATAAGCAATAACGCCCATATGCCCATATTCCAATCCATTTACAGGATTACGACTATGGAATATATAATGTTTAGGTTCCTGCAGCCAATCAGGTTGCCAGGTCCAATCAAACTCTGGCACAACTTCTAGTTTGGCAAATACAGTAAAGAACCAAGGAGTATCACTTAGTTCAGCGGCTGCTTTATATGCTAGGGCACGACCCGTTACATCTTTAATACGTTTAGCACGCCCACCACAGACAGACTGTAAGTGTTCAAACCATTTTTCTGCTTCGGGTTCGCCGTTACTGATATAGATAATATCTAGCAGATTAGGTGTCAAATAGTCCTGTTTTTGCTTGATAATATAGGGATAATCGTAGATTTGTGACTGTAAATGCGCCTGAATGTCACGTGGGGCTATACTGATACTACCTGCGTCGTTAAAACTATAAAAGGCACGTTTGGACCACAGTGGAGGATGGAAATCCACACGCTGATTGATCCAAACATATGGTGCATCAAACTTATAATTTTTGATTTCTGTAGTCACATCTTCTGATGTGATTTCTAATAAGGGCCACGGTAATCTGGGCACACCAGGATAATGCCAATTGACTTCTTTATACCATTCTAGTAGGGGAATATCCCGTTGCTTGTTAAATTCTTCTACATTAACCAAGAACGTATCACCAAATTTTTCGTAACCACTATGCCAGCAGTGTAGTTGATAGGCTTCCCATGGCACTGCACGATAATCAAAATCAAAATTAGTATAATCACAGCAACTACTGATAATCCAACAATAAGGTGTTCTGCTACGTGCAACACAGCGTTTTACCGTATCTAAGTGATTGTCGTAGTAACGGACCACACGGCTGTGTGGATATAGTGTTTGGAGTTTGCGGACATTATCATCATGGCCGCCCATATCCATAATAAAGATGTCAAACACGTTATTCCTTGATCATGTGTATAAGATCAGCTAGAGTAGGTGCCCATTTATCACTAGCAAATTCATCGATCCTGAAATTATATTCTTCTTTGGTAGGAGGTTCAAATATGCTATTAGTATCAGCATAACGACTTTTGGAAATAGTATCCATCCATATGATCATGTCTGGATCAAAAATATCACGTAGTTCGCGAGTAGGGCAAACAAAATCACAAATCATAGTAAATCCTCTGGCAGAACCTGCACTAGCTATTAAATTCATCCGATGTGCTTGTCTTTTTCGCCCTTCATCAGAGAAATCCCAATCATCACATTCTTTGCGTAATTCATCTGCGTTAACCCATTCAGCTGGACCATTTTTGCAGACCTCATCAAAAAGTTTTTCCGCCAGGGTAGTTTTACCGCTACCAGGTAATCCCATAATTAATATCTTCATGATAATACTCGAACTCCATATAAACATTCAAAACGGTCAGCATCAGCCCGATCATTGACCATTGGCTCACCTCTAATATTCAGACTGGTATTTAACAGCATAGGACATCCAGTCCATTCAAACCATGCTTCTAATAATTGTCTTATTCCTGATCCATCAGCGGCAACAGTTTGCACGCGGCTTGTGCCATCAACATGCACAATAGCAGGATAAAGATCCGGACGCTTGCACTTTGCTACAGTCTGCATATAGGCACTTGAATGCCAATTTACAGGCATATCAAAATAATCATGGACCAGCTCTTCCAGTATTACCGGAGCAAACGGTCTGAATTTCTGTCTGCGTTTAATTTCATTTACTTGATCTTTTATTCCGGAACCTCTAGGGTCTGCTAATAAACTACGATTACCTAGTGCTCTAGGTCCAAATTCTGCACGACCGCTAGCCACACCTGCAATTTTATTCGTAACTAATTCAGAAAGAATGTTCTTAACAGGATAAGGGCCACTAATGTCATAACCAAGGAAAGCATTTTGCCAATTTAATCTCCTGCCATATGCTAAAGCTGCCGCACCAAGACTGCTGCCAGCATCACCAGGATTAGGCATAATCCAAATATTATCAAAATATTCCCCTAATATACGATTAGCACTGCAATTAAGGGCAACTCCGCCCATATAAACTAAATTACTGCTATAACCGATATCACTGGCTTTGATCATCACACTGCTGATTAGATCTTCTGTGAGTTCCTGAACTGATGCGGCCATATCCATATTATCAGCCGGATAAACGATGTTGTCAGTCAAACCTAAGTGTAGATTATGTTTAAAAATAATATCTTCATCGTCACTCATTAGTGATTTACGTAGACGTATTGTTGAAACCATATCAGTTTTTCCCCATCCGGCCATACCCATTAGGATATATTCCTCATCTAGTGGACGAAGATCCGCTTGCTTGGTAAATGCACTATACATTAGACCAATACTGTGTGGATACTTACGATTCCATAGTTTTTGATATTTGGCTTGTCCTTGATCATCATAGTAAGCATGCCATATGGTGATAGTATCCCACTCGCCTATAGCGTCAATAACCACCACAGTAGCATCTGCAAAGGAACTTGTTTGGAAACCAGCTGCCGCATGGCTCTGATGATGACCGTAGTATTCTATACGAGGCATAGTTTCTCTAGGCCATATCTGTTTTAGCTTATGTTTTATTCCGGGTTCAAGTAAGTCTCGATATTGCCCAGCGTATAGTTGTCGTGTTTTTTTTAACCAAGGACGTTCATAGTATGCAATACGTTGCGGCAGACCATAGCGATCAAAACAGTCAGTAAGCATTTCGATATTAAGTTCGCTATCGTGTTTACGTTTACTATAACGCTCTGCATGTGCGGCAAACTTTATCTCACCATCATCGATGAGAGCGATGCCTGCGTCATGAAATCCAGCCGAGATGCCTAATATGTTCATTGATTCGTTCTGCTATTCGTTGATGTCCTAGTTCTAGTGGATGTCCACCTGGGCCTTTAGGACAATCTCCCATCCAATCTAACATTCCCCATTGAGGCCAACCTGGATAATATGTGCTATCTACCTGTGCTGTTAAATGATTTAATTTAGGCATAAAGTCGCTATACGATACTTCTCTAAGATCAGACCATATATCAAACGTGTTACAGAATATATATTTTTGATTACGTTGCTTCAAGTAACTCTGTAACAGTATTATCTGTCTTAACCACTTTTGATAGTTGTAAAATCTATCATGATGATTTGCATAATATTCTAATGCCCATTTAAAATTTACCTTTTCAGCTAATGCAATAGACACATCCACTGGATCAATTACTTCACTGATACCATTATTGTTGGTTCGGTTAATCTCAAATCTATCATAGGTAGTCCATGCTACAATAACTAAATCATAATTATTTTCAATTTCATCAAATACAATTCTAATATTGCGATCATTACTTCCACCACCTTTACCTAGATTGGTTACCTGCCATAAATTTTGTTTAGCAAGTAAATATGGCCATGCGGTCTGTGTTCTAATAGATAATTCTTCACCGTAAGTAAAACTATCACCAACTGCTAATAATTTCATTTATAGATAAATGGATCTCTTTTGCGAAGTTCTTTTAGTTTTTTACGATATTGAATTTCTAGTTTAATACGATTAATAATTTTTTTTAACCAACTCATCAAATTTCTCCTTAATTAATTTTACTGCATCTTGATGGGCCTGCTCTAACGGATGACTAGTATGGCCCATACTATACTTATTTTCTATAGCCCATTGATAAAAGCCTCTTGGCACTGTAGTTAACCAATCTTCTTCTGCTTTTGGAAAGAAAAACCATTGGCTCCAATCTATCATTTCCCATAGGATTTTTAAATTCGAATCCATATGATCATCATATCCACTGACAGCTGTGTTGTCTGTCAATGTAAACATATAAGGAATTTTCTTCTCCTTGAAATATGTTTGTAAAAGAATGATAGATCGTAGAGTATTATATATCTGATATTCGTATTTCGTTCCAACATGCCTAAAAAATTGTTGAGAAAATATTCGTGTTTGATTATTAGGTTCATTCCCATTCAATGAAGACCATGGCGAAGTAATCGTGTTAGTATTATAATTAAACATGAACTCAAATCGCGAAGTAAAAGTCCACGTAACTAACGCAAACTTATCTTGATCTTTTAATCCGTCGCAGGCCAACATAGTCATTCTAGCAATAGCGTCATTGGAATTTCCTGGATAAGCTGCACATACATATTTCATATTAGACTCTTTGGCAAGTAATGCTGGGTAGACTGCATGGCTGTGCCCGCCAAGTCCACCGTGATGGCAATCATTGAGATCACTACCCCATATCATGCTGTCACCTCCGGCTACTAAAATCATATCCTGGCTTCATTATGTCTATTTGCATTTGTTTATAATTATTGTCTGACCAGCAATAGTCAAATATATTTCTAATACCGTCAACTTCGATACTATAGATATCAAGATGGGCACTTAATTGATCCCAAATAGCCTGATATTCTGTAGTGCCAAAACTAGCTTGTAAATCAACCTGTCCTATAGGCAAATAACCTAGACTTAGATTAGGATCAGACGGGTCGCGACCATTACTCACTAACCATTGTTTAAAACGATCTTGTTCTTCGTTGTGCCATTGATTTTCACCGCCATACACTACATCATTGGCCCATTCTACGTCAAACTCTCCACTATAATAACGCAGTTCAGTGATAGCATCACAAACAGTTCCAGTTAGTTCTGGTGCATTTTCGTCGCGAAATACTTCATATAGTGTTTTACCTATCTGCGTCCAATGCATGTATACTCCGCCCAATACTCGATCATATCCGTTCTTAAGAAAACCCTGTCTATGTTCATCTGTCAGATCATATCTCCTAGCATTTAAGAACGTAGTTATTTGGCTAGGTCTTACCCACTGCGGTAAAGTTATTGCTTTACGCTGACTTAATATAAGATTTTCCATTTCATGGCAAAGTGTGTTTAACTCACGTATAGCATATTTGGTATCGTAATCTGCACGTTTATAATATTCACTAAGACCCCACACTGTGCCTTGCAGATGTTCAAAATGATTGTGCAGTTGATTTAATAGTTCGTGGTTAGGGCCGTTAGCATCATAATCAGTAGCTAAAACATTTTCAGGAGTAAAATATTCTTCGATCTGATAGTCAGGAAAAAAATTATTTATTGTGGCTATTGCATGATTTACCTCACTACATAAAAATGGTAGATTTCTCGCTGTTTTAGGAAATCCCATAAAACAAAAATTCTTTTCCAACAGATTACCTGAATGTAATAACTTTTTTAATGCGCCAACCCAATCTCTTGCTAATTGAGAATCGTTTGGCATAATATAATAATCTAGTAGATCACTATAGTCTAATGGATTACGTAAAGTAACTTTAACTGATTGATTGATACCACTCATATACTTCTCGTCTTTCTGATAAAATGTCAGCCAAAGTGAGTTTATCTTGGCGGATCGTCTCTAATTGTAGCACACGACGCTTGCCTTGAGCAAGAGCTGTTTGCCAAGTATCTGGCCATTGTTCTTCAAAGGTTGGGCGTGTTTTGAGCTGGATTAAAATGTCCCTTAGTGAGCTATTTTGCAGGTGACCTGCAGGGTCTTGGCTAACCAATAATTCATCTATCCAAGCATGTAAGATATGCTTAGGTAGGGCCAAAGGCGACATGATGATATCAGGACTAAAACTAAAGACTACTTTGGCAAGTATGTCTACGCCCAATTCGTCAGCCAGGCGCTCAATGTTCTTTAACTCGAACATGCCTGGTAATGTTAAGGTAAAATCTATTCGTGCTTGTCTACGGTGAGTAGAGACTCCCACAACTTCCTGAAAGTTTCTAAGCCACGACGCATAGTCGAGACCTGTGCGGATATATTCTCCAATTGATCCCGTACCATCGAGGCTTGCGCAGATCTGCCAGTTACGTAACCTAGCCAGAATATCACTGCACAAATTGATGCCGCGATAATTGATGCGACTAAGATTAGTGTTGTATCTAGCGTAAACATTTGGTCCATCTCCCAGTTCAACAATGCGGTGCATGTATCGCCAATGTTGTTCATACATTAGGGGTTCACCACCCACCCAATATACTTCCTCGATTCGATGTTCCTCTACTGCGGTAGCGAATTCTTGCTCAATTTGTGAGCTTTGGAACCGTTCAATTTCGCTTTTAACTTCTGGGCGCATCCAATTATTTTTTGGATTATCCCAATTGATCATGTTATGCTGTCTTTGTTCAGTTTCCCACGCACTAGACAACATATCACCACACATACGACACTTAAAGTTACAGAGATTACTAAAGCGGTAATCCCAACTTACAGGCCGCATAGTTGTATAACCCTCTGCGTCTGTAGTGTCCCATATACTATTATACTTATGACCGAACATACTGTTAAAATAACTACGGTAAACGTCTGTGTTTAGTAATTTGTCGTTACAGACTTCACACTCAGATAGAGTCTCACCAGCCATCATGCGGCGGCGCACACTACGCATATGCTCACCGTTCCAATGTTCTTCAAGGGTGATTGGAATATAACGACCTGTGCCTGAACTAGTATCAATATACTGTTCAAAGTTCTGCGCAGGTTCGCGTGACGCACAGCACATACGGCGTTCAGTCTGAGGACTTAGGTATGTATGCACCCAAGGTGCTAGGCAAAGTGTCTTAGGTTGATCCATATCCCATTGCCTTAGCTATTTCTTCGTGTGTATCCAAGAAACTTTGTTGTCTATATTGGTCTGTAGTTTGCATCTTACGCAAAAATTCTTGGCCATCTGATCCTCCACCATTGCGGATAAATTGCACTATGCGCAAAATTTCTGCACTGTATTTAGAATGAAATTTATGTGCAGTCAATCTATCAATTACTAATTTTTGAGCTGTAGGAGTCATCTTACTAATACACATGTGCCACGGATCGTGTAACATGTTAAAATAAACATGATCAAATGTCTGGGTAGATATCCAATCACACAACTCTGGTAGATAATAAACATTCTGTATATTCATAGTAGTGCAGAGTTGCGTTGATATTTTATTACTACGCATAGCAGTAAACTTGGCAATATTAGCCTGAACTAAATTCCAGTCAGCACCGTAACGCTCGTATTCAAAGCGAGCACCTACATTATCAATGCTAAATGCTATTTCAACATGTTTGAAATTGGCCCACAGTTCTGCCTGCTCAGGAAATACTGTTCCATTGGTATTGTAATGTATTTCAATATTCTTACTGTATCCATGTTCTACTGCGTAACGTAATAGTTCAAAGTGTTGTTCTATTAGGAAAGGTTCACCACCAGTGAATTCAAAGTATTTGATATTAGGTAATAGTGTTTTTAAATTATCCCAGAACACTTCTGTTTCACGAGGCCACGCACCATCTTTGAGATATGTGTAAGCAAGATGTGTTTTACGATCTATATTAGGAACATAGTCTATTTCTTCTTTGGCCCATTTACTGCTAGACCAACTACCACAGATACGGCATTTTAGATTACAGATATTGCCTAATTTAAGATCAATGAACCATAATTGATCAGGGTCAAGATTGTGAAATTCAATTTTATTAACATATTCTTTCAATCTTATTTTGCTGTTCATGCGTTTGCTTACACGGCCGGCGGCCTCTTCATCCCAGCAACGCTGACAGGTTGTAGGTTTACGTCCATAAAGAAAATCTCTGCGTAATAATTGCATGTATCGACTGTGATAAATTTCTTCTAAGGTGTGTGTATTAAGATTGTATTTGTGTTCGACTCCAAACTCGTCATAATATGTAATTTCATCTGTAGCAAGACAACAAGGACGTGCAGTTCCTACAGGACTAGTTTCGATACTGATCCAAGGGAGAATACAAATTTTTTCAGGCAGAGACATAGGTTCTTAATTTCCCATATTCTGGAAATACTGTTTCAAAACTTTCTTGGCGGTATTCATCGTGGCGATCATTTACACGGAAAAATTCCGCAAGTAGATGACTGCGATCTTCTTGCATGAAATTTAAAATGCCTTGATATCCACTAGTAGCACGTTTCAGATGATCCTGTGGTTCTAGCCAACCTATATGATCTTGTATTTTTAACTTGATTTGATCTTTAAAGGATTGTGGCAACACATCAATACGATCACGTTCAGGGCCTTGTAGGATATTAATATTCCAATCCTGTGCTCGGATCAAGCCGCGGTCAACCCAATCACGATGAAAATCTGTTATATGATGAGCATTATATAAACTGACCGTTGAGCTTACATAAAAGTCTGTATTTGGGCAACGTTCTATCATCTGTTGTCTATTACGTTCAATCTGATCCCAACGAGTGCCTTTGCGTATATATTCAGCTCGGGCTCCCATGGCATCTAAACTAGCACCAATGCTTACATTATTGAACAAACACCAATAGTCAAGAACGTTATCATCTTTTAATTTAAGTCTACTAAAGTTTGTGTTATAGATTAATTTAACATTAAACATTTCACGGCGAACTAACTCTTTAAGTATACGATAATGTTCTTCCATCATCATCGGTTCACCACCAGCAAAGTATACCTGTTCTAAGTATGGTATATGTGGTTCTAATTGTTCCCACATGTCTGTTTCAGTGCGGCCTGCAAACATGATCTTAGGATAATTACGCTTACCATAAATTTCCTCTTCTTCCGTATACCAACTTGAACTGAACCAGCCGCCACAGGTGCGACAAGTAAAGTTACATAGATTACTAAACCGAATATCATAGTAACGTAATTTAAAATCATCAAACGTTCCGTCTGCCTTTGTCTGATCTATTAGATTAATATGTTGACCAAAGTTTTTGTTTGAGCTGTTACGCATACTAACAAATCCATTATGTTCCTGTTCATAACATTTACTACATTCCTTGCAAGATTTTTCCTCTAACATATTTTTACGCATAGTTTTGTATGCATCACTATTCCATACAACTTCCATACTATCTTGTTTAAAATTACCAATTGGATATCGATCATCACCCAAACAACAAGGATAGGCCCGACCATCTGGAAAGGCATGCATGTGTATCCAGGGAATCATGCAGAATATGTCACTTTTAGTTAATCGATCCAATTGATCCGGACGTAGGTTATTCTCACTAATATACACGGGTTTACGTGTATGATAGTGATGATTTTCGTAATAGGTATCTGTGGCTTTATCGCTCATAGTGTATCGTACCACTCTACTAATTGTGGGAATGTGTATCTAAAATCTTTACCACGACGTTGGTCGTATTGAGCATAAAAGTTTTTAAAATCACGCTGTAGGATTTCTCGGCTCAGTGCACCACTGTGTGGGCTATCAACTTCCATGAGATAGTTAATCAATCTAGTCACCTGATTAAATTCAAATTCATGCAACAGATTTAATTCTACGTTAGCCATATTAACAAATCTTACAAGTTCTCGGCGAGCTTGTTCAAGAACATCTTGGGGCAATATCAGTGGACTCTGGAAGCTGGGAAAACGTAGGATGTTTACGCTAAAATTAATCGCATCCTTACCATACTTCTTTTTTAGATCTACTATCATCCATAGGAATTCAGCAAGACTTATGAGGCAGAGTGCGTTAATGGTGCACATGACATGTAGGCCTCGCAATTTTCTACCATCCAGTAGATATACCAAATTGCTAGTCCATTGATCCCAATCCAGACCATCACGTATATACATAGCATGCTGTCCAATCGATTCATTGCTAGTGTATAGATCCAGTTCAATACCTTCCGTAGCATCTAATAACCTTTCTAATTTATCTTGAGTAAATCCTAAATTACTATTAATAGCCAGTCGTGTTTGGCTCTTACCTCTGTTCTCTTTGAACCAATCTATCAATCGCCAAGTATAACCACTCATCAAGGGTTCACCACCTGTAATACGTAGTTCTTTCAGCGTCTTGTGTAGGTCCGATTCCCACCACTTGAAGAAGGCTTCAACGTAGGGATTAACATCGTCAATAGTATACAGCTGACTACTAGTGTGCTCATGAGTGAAATGATTCCTACCATCCGAAACCAAATTGGTATATCCGCCATTACGCCGGATGTCACGCACCCAACTACTACTAAAAGCTGGATTGCAATAGCTACAAGCGAACTGGCAAGTGCGATCGAAAGCAATCTCCAGGGTCTGTAGGTTAATGTCTTGTTCTGCGCTAGTATTGAAAGCTTCATCTAAATCTCCATC
>Ga0315909_10004130_pt1 | contig 17266 bp, 26 predicted proteins | sample LakEriMetagenome_11_FD_203527 | JGI IMG/M metagenome (GOLD analysis project Ga0315909, IMG submission 203527) | Freshwater fungal communities from buoy surface, Lake Erie, Ohio, United States - Buoy 2 MA125 | ecosystem: Environmental > Aquatic > Freshwater > Lake | place: USA: Lake Erie, Ohio...
GGAAACTCACAGCCTGCTTGGTCAGTCCCATACGCTTGGCTAGATCAACCTGTGTAGGTGCATCAGGTGTCTGTAGGATTATGCGCACCAAATCAAAGTGATGCTGCACCACCTTGTCAGGTGATGCGCCAAGCATAGCCAGCACATCAGATATGATCTCCTGCACCCTTTCCTTGGTCACCCAAGTATCATCAAAGGAAGTGGTCTGCTCCTCACTATGCCGGGGGTCTGCCGTAGCAAACTTAGCATCCTGATCATACACAGGGAAGCTATACCTAGGCAGGGGCAGCTCCCGGTAAGGGATAATAGGTGGGTCTAATGCGCGCAGCTTAGCCTGCTCAGCCTTAGGCAGACTATCAAACCAGCTATCAAACTCAGCTTCCTCAGGTCTTCCCTCAGCATCACGCAGCTGCTGTAGGTGTTCCTTAGTCCGGCGCTTGGTTGGATCTGCTGCCACTGTCCCCAGACTTATACACAATCTGGCAAACTCAAGGGACTTTATGCCATAGCTTTGTCAGGTTATCATACCTTAGGAAGCCATACCTGACAGCATACACCCTTAGGCGCTTGAGTCTGGCAGGGGTAGGCTCAGCCCCGGCAGTCTTCAGGGCTTCACCCATCAGCTGCCTGCTCAGGCTAGCTGGGAAGGCTTCAGGCAGGCTTTGGACTATTGCCCCTACCCTTGACACCTTCTGAGCCTTCAAAGCCTTCCTAGAGGCAATCAGCGCGCTAAGGTTAGCCAGCATACCCGGTCTGTTAGTCTTCCACTGCTTAGCCCAATGCTGCAGCTTCTGCCAATGCCTTCTAGACTTCTTAGCCATTGGATCTGCGCGTTAAGGGGCTTGGGGATGGGATAGGGGGGCAGACCCCCCTGCTAGCGTAGCGATTAAGCAGGGGGTAATAACCCCCTATATTACCCTTTAGGGTAATAGGTCTGTGCCGGGTCTGGGAAGGGCTGTGCATAGGGGGCAAGCTCAAGGGCTTTAAGGTGTCACCTGTGGCGCGTTAAAGGCTTTGGGTCAGACTTCCTCAGAAGGGGGCGGCAGGTCATTAATCTCCCACTTGATTTCACCCCTAACCTTGCTGTGCCTGATCCGCAGGGACTCAGTGAAATTACCCTGCTTGTCTTTCATCCCTGCCCTGCTTCCGCGCTTGCCTAGCTTAAAGACAAAGTGGGGCAGCTCAGGGTCTTCCCTTCTCAAAATGGCTGTGCTTCTAAACCAATTGGCTAGCTCACTGCTCCCGGTAAAGTCATAGGTGCTAAGCATACTGCTTTGGTCTTCCTTCTTTCTGGGGGGCTTATTCTGGTGGTGACCAGCTATGAGGCAGCACCCGGTGCGCATCAGGATAGGCTGCAGGATATGGCGCAGGAAGTGGCTGCAGAAGTCCTGCTTGGATATGTCCCCACCACTGAAGCCCAGCAACGGATCTACCACAGCACAGTCAATCTGGTGGGTGGTAATCAGGTCTTCCAGCAGCGCGCCAAAGGCTTCCCCGGTCTTCACAGCTTCCCGGTAGATAAATACGCGCTCACGCAGCTGCTCACTCTCAGCTTGGGTGAGCTGCATAGCCTTGAGGCAGTCCTGCAGCTGCTCCCCTAAATCCCCGCCGTCATTCTCAGACTGCAGGATGAGCATACGCAGTGGGCGCACAGGCTTCATACCCCACAAGTCCCTGCCCAAAGCCCAGCTGATGCACAGCTGAGTCAGTAGGGTGGACTTACCCGCGCCAGCTTGCCCTGAAAATAGCAGGCTACCCCCTTTGCATAGCCAACGCTTGCCAACCAAGGTATTGGGATCATTAAAGCGGTCAAAGCTGCACAGCTCATCCAGCTCCATACGCTGTGTGGTTTCTGAGCGCTTGCCGGACTCAATAATGAGCTTGGTGCTAGCTTGGAAGCCTGCCGCAAGCTCAGCTGGGCTGAAGATGCCTGACTGCGCCTTTGTCTGCAGCTCCTTAGATGCGTAGATGAGCCTGCGGAGGTTCAGCTTGTCCTTAATGATCGTGACTGCCTTGGACACATTAGGGGAAGGGGCAAACAGCTTCCCGGTCAGCTCATTTATGTAAGGGACACCCCCAGCCATATCCAGCTGCAGGGTGGTGCGCAGCTTGTCAGCTACTGCCAGCTCATCAGGCAGCGCGCCTTCCTCAGCTACCTTCTGGCAGGCTAGGTAGATCAGCTGGTGCTTAGGCTCAAGGAAGTCAGAAGGCTGCAGGTCTGCCTTGAGGCAGCTGGTCAGCGTTGGCTTGTCCTGCGCGCTGTCCACAAGGATTGAGGCAAGCACAGTCCTTTCAGCATCCAAGTCACAGGGTAGGTTGTGACCGGGGCTAGGTAGGTTGGTCATAGGTGGCTGTTCAGATTGTGGGCAGTGTGGACAGCTTTGATACGCTCACCCAGCATCCTGATGATTGGCACAGCCATAGAATTACCACAGGCAATCTGGCGCAGGTGGTCAGGACATTCCTCAGCTGGCTTACCCTTCCAAGGGATCTGGGTATGATTGTCAGGGAAGCCCTGCAGCCTTTCCCATTCTACGCTAGTCAGGTGGCGCGCCTTGCCGTCATAGGCTACGCAGGGTGTCTGATCCCCGGTGCTGGACTTGAGGCAGGTAATAAACCTGTCATCAGGCGTAGCACCTGCGCGCCGTCTCAGGTTGCCAATCTGAAAACCAACCATCTTCAGGTCTGGCTGGCAATCAGGGTAAGGGCTTCCTTGAGCGTGGGCGGCAGCGTCTTCCCCAATGCTGCTGAGCGCGTCAGCATCTCCCGGCATAGCTTGGGGCTTAAAAAGCACTTCTGCGGAATGTTGGATGCCTGTAAGGTTTGCGACAAGGTAAACGCGCCTGCGGCGCTGGGGCAGGGGTCTAGGGCTTCCTTGGTGTCTAGCGTCCAAAACTCTCCAGCAGCAGCCATACCCACTGCTGACCAGCTGGTGCAGGAAGCTTCCAAAGTCCCTGCCGCCGTTTGTTGAAAGACAGTTTGGGACATTTTCCCAGACCACCCACTGCGGGCGCAGCTGTTCAATGAGCTGGAGAAAGACAAGGGTAAGGTTGCCCCTTGGGTCGGCAAACCCAAGTTTTTTGCCGCAGATACTGAATGATTGGCAGGGGCTTCCACCAATAAGAATGTCAGTTGAGCCGGGTTTGAGTCCCCAGCTGGCGTGTTTGGTAATGTCTCCATAGTTTCGGGTATTAGGAAAGCGCGCAGCAAGCACTGCTGATGCGAAAGGATTGATCTCAGAAAAGCCTACAGCTTCAAAGCCTAGATCGTGCCAAGCAACTGAGGCAGCTTCTATGCCACTGAAGGTAGAAAGGTAGCGCATTGTCATAGCGGGTATGTATTGGGTGACTAGGGCTGGGGGTCAGGCAGCCTTGTGTCAATGGGTTTGTCTGGGTTAGTGCAGTTTGATGTTAGGTAGGTTGCAAATATTATACTCCACCCAATCCCGCGCGTCTTCCGGGCTGAGTTTATAGACGCGCCTAGTCACGCTAACCAGCTTATCAAAGTCATACGCAAGCCTGCCTGACTTGATCACTAGGGCGCGGTCATACTGCTTGGCAGGTTCAACCCTGCACCTGAGTCCAGAAGGCTGGGGCAGTTTGGTTTTCATTTTGCGGGGTGGATGGTGATGAAGGGATTGTGCCTGAAGTGATCACGCACATAACGCTGCGCCTTGGGCTGTGTGGTCTTAAGCAGGCGCTTGGTGATGCTGACAAGCTTAGGGTAGTCATACCCCAGCCTGCCTTTACGCTCCACCAGCGCCGGATCATAAGCTTGGCTTGGCATCAGGTAAGCCCAATGCTCAAACCTATTGCCCTTGGCGCGCAGCATCAGAAGGGCGGGGCTTCCTGCGCGGGGGCAATACGGACTGCCGGGGCAAACTTGGTCACCTTGCTAATCCGGCGGGTCATACCATCAGCAAAGGTCACATCTTCCTGCACCACAGTCACCTTAAGCCAGCAGCCAGCTGCCTTGTTAAGATAGTCAAACAGACCCTGCTCATCCTTGGGCGGCAGTCCCATCTTCTTACCTGTGGCAGTGCAGACAAAGGCAGCAGCGCGCTTCAGCGCACCTTCAGTGCTGCCAAAAAAGGTGTCATTAATCTTCTGGCTGTCTTCAGTGACCATCAGCACCTTAATCTTAGGGTCACCCTTCTGGGTTTTGCTGCAGTCTTCAGGACGCACCTTGCAGGCGCGCACTGTGTATTCACCGGGCTGGCTGATCGTCACCAGCTTGGGCTTATTGGCATTGTCATTCATAGCTTAGTTATTGGTAGGAGAGTTAGGGGCTTTGTGGGTCAGCGCTTCAAGCTGGCTGAAGATCCATTCAGGGTCTTCCTGCACAGCCCTGATGTTATTGGTGCAGCTGGGGTCAGGGAAGTCATCCACACAGCGCACATAGGTAGCCTTACCAATGCGCGTGATGCTGACCACCTGATTGACCTGCAGCCAAGTCCTGATGCCGCTAAGCAGCGTAAGCTCAATAAAGATTGGGCGCATATGGTTAGGCAAAGGTGATAGCTTCAATAGCGTCAGACTTCCAAGGCTTCAGCTGGATCACTTCCTTGGGATACAGGGGGAAGCTGTTGAAGGAAGTGCAAGCCCGGTAGGTTTCAATAGCCTGCTGCACCAGCACACCACCTTCAGCCAGCAGCTCAGCGCTCAGCTCAAAGGTCTGGGTGGCATTGGGCGCGGACTTCTCTACGCAGCGCATACGGAAGCCCTTAGGACGGAAGCCAAACACCTGCTTGAACATCAGGCAATAAAACGCCCCCTGCAGGTGGTAGCCCCGGCTATACACTGTGCTTAAGACCTTCTTAGGCGTAAGGTAGTCGTTAAAGGTCTTCAGGTCTTCAATCCAACCATCAGCAGTAATGAAATCAAGCTGCGCCTTCAGCGGAACATCAGAATAAGTGCAGGTCAGGCTCAGCTCAGTGGCAATAGGCGTGACCCCATAGTGTGCAAGCTCAGCAGCCAGAGCCTTACCACAGGCAACTGCCTGCTCATACTCATCCCGGTCAGCCACAATCTTACCCGCGCTGATCTGGTCAAAGTTATCCCACCAAGCAATAGCTTCAAGGGTTTCAGCCTTGGGCTTCTTAGCTTCACGCTGCTTCTGGGTAGGCTTCTTAGGCGCGTCTTCAGGGGTGCAGATCACCGAGCTGGCGAACAGCTCAGGCTCAAGGACAAACATATGCGTAAGCTTACCAATGCGGAGCGCTTCAGTTTCCTTCTGCGGGGCAAGGGTGTTTTGCAGGTAGTGACCGGGGCTGACCAGCAGCAGCTTGGCGCGCGTCTGGTTAAGCGCGTTATGCGCATCATAGTCAGCCCTTGTCCAGCTGGAGGTAGGCAGGGCTGCAATCATTTGCTTGGTGATCATTATTTTTTCTTGGGTTTGGGTTTATGGGAAAGGTTATCAGGGGCAAAGGTCTGCGTGATGAAGCCACTGTTTAGCATACAGCAGAAGGTCAGGCAGTCAGTAGCTGTATCAAAGCGCAGCAGCTGACCATTGAAAGAAAGGAATAGCGTATTAGCGTTGCCGCGCTTGATGGTGACAAAGTGCTTTGTAGTGCCGTTAGCATCCTGACCGGGGCAAGGGGTGTATTCAGTGTGGTTGCTCATAGGGTGCAGCTGGTGAGGATCTCAATGCACAGGGCTTCAGGTATTTTACTACGCTCATAGGCATCCTTTAGACCCTGTGTGCCTGTTCGCGCGCCCCTAGGGGCTGGGGTGTGGCAGCTGTCACCATTACTGCAGGCAGGCTTTGGCTTCCAGCTTGTGCTGTTAGTCCATATGTCTGTTGGCTTCATCCTGCTATCACCATATTGGCAATAGGTCACAGTATGCCTGTGAGGAATATGACTAAACACAGGCAAGGTGCGTAGCATACCCCTAGGGTTTTCAATGAAGTAGTGCTTAGGATCTAGATGCTGGATTAGGTCAGCTGTCTTCTGGGCAATCTTAATGGCTAGCAGGGCAGCTGCTGTCTTAGGTGTCCTGTCAGGCAGCGCCCAATGTCTCCCAATAGAGGCAACGGAAAAGCAGGTGCAAGGCGGGGATGCCCAGATTATGTCAGGCTTCCAAGGCAGCACTGCCGGGTCAAAGTCCAGCACATCCACCACATAGTCAATGCCTTCAAAAGCATTAATGTCTGAGGAAAAGCACTGCATACCCATCAGCTCAGCCTGCTTGCTGAAAGACCTGCTGCCGGAAAATAGGTCTAGCACCTTCACAGGCTGACCCCTTTCTGGCGCAGCTCGCGCTTGAAGTCCTGACCCTTATAGCCCAGCTGGATCAGCAAGCGGTCACGCTCAGCGCGCATAGCGTCAATGTCTTCAGGCAGGGCAAACAGCTTGACCTTATTCTGGATACGCACCCGCAGCTTGGGCTTACCATCTACCCAAATGATATGGTGGTTGCGCGGGTCTAGGCGCGCAGCCCTTTCGTTAGGGGTGTTATGACCGCAGCTGAGCAGGGACTTAACCTGAGCTTCAGACAGACCAAGCGCGGCAGCGCGCTCAGCAATCACTTCCGGGGGCAGTGTGGGTGGGGTTTTCATTTGGGTAGGTTATCAAAGGCAGCGTCCCAAGCTTGGACAAGCTCAGGGTAGGCAGGTCTTTCAGACCTAGCACCATCAGTAAAGCTGGTAATCTTCCACTGCTTCAAGCTGTCACGCATAGCCCTACCAGCATCAATCAGGGCGGTCAGGGCTTCATCATTCACGCTGCGCTGCACAGCCTGCTGGCTGACATACCACTTGAGATCAAGGCGCACTGCCGTCAGCTCATCTAGTATGGTCTTCAGGTGACCATTAAGGCTGTGGTTATCCTCAGTGACCCTTCCCAGCTCAGCCTTGAGCGCGTCAGCCCGGTCACTGTAGTCCTTAGCCAGCTTGCCAAGGCGCGCAGCTTCATAGGCTAGCCAATCAGCTTGGGACTTGGACTGCTCCAGCTGCTTATGCAGGTGCTGCTCACTAGCTTGGCAGGTCTTCAGGGTTTCCCACAGCACAGTAAAGGTGTCCTTACTGACAAACTGCGGGGTGTGCGGGTGGTCAGGCTCAGACATTGTAGCGCGCTTTATAGATGGTCACAGCCTTACGCAGCTGCCTGCCGGAGAGAAAGAAGACCTTGCGCATATGCCGGGGCTTGAAGCCTTCAGAAACCACAAGCTCAGCAGCAATAGCCTTCTCACCACTGCCATTGATCCATTTGCTTTCCTTCACTTCACCAGCCAAGTCCCACAGCTTCTGGCAGCTGTCAGTGACCGGGCGGCAAGGGTTAAGCTTAGGGTTATGCTTAGCCATTAGTCTGGGACAGCTCAGTTTCAACAGCCTTGGCAAAGGCAGCGCGCATAGAAGGCTGCTGCAGCTGCTTCACATATTGGTCAGCAAGGCTTGCAAGGGGCGCGTCAGGGGCAAGCCAGCCCTTGCGCACAAGGATAGCTTCAGCTGCCATCCTCTCAACTTCAGTAGTCAGCCAATCAAAACTGACTTCACGCCTGCTATCATCAGCGCGCTGGTGATTGGCGGCAGGCTGAGCTGCCGGGGCGGTCTGCTTAGGGCTGCTGGCATAGGGCTGCTTGCTGCCGCTATTGCCGTCATCATCCTCCAAGTCCGCAGCCACACCACACAGGGTAGCCAGCTGGTAGCGCTTCAGGTAGCTCATAGCAGACCCAAGCGCCTGCAGTGTCAGACCTTCAGATTTAATGCCAACGCTTTTAAAGTCCCAGCTGTGACCGCTAGTGTGGAAGACCTGCGCGCTGATGCTAATACGCCCATCCTCAGTGCTAGGGATCTGGATGATAGCCAAGCCATACTTGGCAAAGGTGGGTTTGACGATCTCCAGCAAATCCGAAAGCGCAAAGTATCTGCTGCGGAAGTGCGGATTGACGCGCAGGGCGCGAGCGTTGGCACAGCCAGCCACTGCAAGGACAAGCGCCTGACTAGGCGTGAGGTTTGCAGCTTCCGGGGCGGGGGTCACAGGGAGCAGGCTGGCTTCAGTCTGCGGGTCTTCAGCGTTGGTCTTGGTTTTCTTGGTGGTCATAGCGGGTTATTATTTGGGTTGGAAATGTAAGCACCTGACAGGACTTGAACCTGCAGCCTTCTCATTACAAATGAGACGCACAGCCATTGTGCTACAGGTGCAGAAGGATCAGGCAACAGGCTTTTCAGGCTGCGGGTTTTCAATGGCGCTGATGTATTCAGCAACCCGGTCAGCAGTGATGCGCATAAGCACACCCTTGCCCTTGCTCAGATTGTAATAGCTGACACCATTGACCACCACAGGCTTGAGCTTGCGCGCAAAGCTGCCGTCAGAAAGCAGGATGTAGCTGGTGCTGCCTACCTGCGTATAGCTGGCGGCAGTGGACTTGGGGGTTTTCTTATCAGTCATAGGTTAAAGGGTCTGGGAGTAGTGCTGCAGCTTGAACCAATCTGCAATAAGCAGCGCGTCTGCTGTGGCTAGGGTCAGCCCCTGCGCTGATGGGTAGCGCCTGCTGGCTTCTGCCTTCAGCGCTGCCTTCCATTGGGCTTGTGTTCGATTGCCCTTGGGGATGCCCAAGGGGGCTTGCCACTTCTGGGGCGGCACAAGGATCACCGGGTGTTGCCTGCCTGCGCAGTAGCCTTCCACCCACCCGGCAGACTTGCCCAGCTTGAAGGCAGCGCTGGAAGGGATAAGCCTGCCAACAAAGGGTGGCACTTTCTCTATGACCACAGTGCAGCCAAAGGGCAGCAGCTCACCCAGCTCAGCAAGGTCTTCAGGCATCTTATGCAGGCTTACGCTAGGCGTATCCTCACCCAGATTGATCACAGCCACACCCCCAGAAAGACCGGGGTCAATAGCTGCAAAGGTAAAGCGCGCTTCTGGTGTAGGGCTGTTGCTCAAGTGCGTTGGTCTTAAAGTTATCTTAGGTGTGCTGCCTTGCGCTTGGTGATGCTAGGGCATCTGGCAAAGTCAAATGACCTTTGTGCGTATCCCTTGAAACCCAGATTGTGTATAGCATACAAATCAGCTGGGGTGGGGGCGCGCCCGGTAGCCTTCCTGAACCTTGCTGCGTTAAGCTCCAGCCAGCTGTGCAGGTAGGCTTGGCTGCAGGCTGCGTTATAGGCGTAGCTATAGGGGTAGGTAGGCAGACCCCTAGCTGCGCGCCAAGCGCCTGTGTCCTGCCAGCTAGCTAGGTGAAATTGGGCAAGCCCCCTAGCTGCGCCACTGTCCCCGGTCACCCCAGCCCTGCCGCTAGACTCAATGGCTATGATGCCCCTGACCAGCTTAGGGGTCACTGCCGGGTCAGCAGCTAGGGCTGAGCTGCATAGGATCAGGGAAAGCAAGCGCGTCATTTTTTACGCACAGGGGTCAGCGCCCCCTTAATCGTTTCACCATTATACAGGGTCACATTCCAGCTGAGGCAGATAAAGCCCCCATAGGCAATATGCACATCAGCCCAAGCTTGGGTGACATTCTCAATCTGCCGGAGTCTGTCAGCCAAATCAGCAGCCCAGCCCTTAGCCACCTTCAGCGCGCTGCGCTCAGTGTGGTCACCATCAATCAGCCTATCATTCAAAAATTGAAGCTCCTGCAGCAGACAGTGAACCTGCCAAGTAATCTGGTCTTTAGACATAGCTTGTGGGTAAGCTGTGAATAGATCTAGGGCTGACATAGGCTAGCCTTATTTGTCCCAGCGTATGCAGACCAAGCTGGGGTGACGCAGTGACCCGGCGGGGGTCAGGCTCAGGCAGCTGACTTCAGCCAGCGCGCCAATGTATTTAGCCTGATGGTCATAGATTTCCTGCCGCAGCTGGTCAGACATACCAGATCCAACGCGCACAGGCTTGCCGTTATAGGTCACCAGCAAGCTGCCTAGTGTGCCGTCCAACCTGCCTGTGCCGGGGATGAAGCCCACCACCCTGCAGTCATAGGTCTGGCTAGGCTTCAGCTTGATCCAAGCCTTGCTGCGCTTGCCCTGCGTATAGGCAGCATCTACATCCTTCAGCATCAGACCTTCAAACCCCTGCGCTAGCGCGTCTTCCAGCAGGTTGTCAGCCATAAGCTGCAGATCAGAAGTGGTCAGGGTATCAATCACAGGGGTCATACGCACACTGTCCTGCGCGCAGCCCTTCATCCCTGCGTTTTCAAACATAGTTTCAAGGCAGTCCCTGCGCAGGCAGTAGGGGACACCATCACTGTCACCCCAGCCCTCTACGGCAATCAGGTCAAACAATGTAATACAGGCTAGGTCAGCTGCCTCATACTTCTGGCGCAGCTTGCCCACCCCGGTAAAGAAGTCAGTGCCAGCTGTGGCTTCCCCATCCATTACCACCTTAGACCCGATTGCCTTAGCCAGCTTGAGTATGTCAGGGGTCAGGGCTTCAAGGCTGGTCAGCGGGTTGCCGTTTCGGGTGTGGTAGGTCACCAGCTGCGCTTCAGGGTCAGCAGTGATAATCACCCTGATACCATCCAGCTTAGGCTCAATAGCCCAAACCCGGTCAGGCAGGTTGCTCAGGCAGCTGAGCTGCGCGGCAAGCATAGCTTTAGGGGCGGTCATAGGTTCAGCGCTTGCGGGTGGTGACGCTGTTGCAGGCAAGGGCTAGCAGCAGGATCAGGGTGAAGCCAATAGCCAGCAGCGTCATACCCTTGAAGTAGTTAGCTTGGGCTTCAGCTAGGGTGGTCTTAGCAGGCTGGGTGGTCTGGGACTTGTGTGTTTTCATAGGGCGGGTGTGGGTGAAGGGTTAGCGATTGGAAGCGCGCAGCTCATTCCAGATAAACCTAGCAGCTTCCGGGTTGTGCTTGGTGATAAGCAGCTGCACAGCCATAGAGCTGTCAGCGCCGTCAGTCTTAATGCGCTGGGTAAGGGTAGCGTCAGCGTCAGTCAGGGTGTAGCGCAGGGACTTAGCCACAGCAGCAACCTGCTTCTCAGACAAGCTGCCATTCTCAAACAGCTGGAAAAGGATGCTGCAGCGAAAGCTGGCAGTGCTGCGCTGGTAGCCCCAGCTTTGCTTAGGGTCAAAGGACTGCACCAGCTGGATCACCAAGGGGTTGGCAGCTAGCGCGGCAAGCCTAGGCTCAGCCACTTCCTTGATGATACGCTGCTGCTCAAGGTGAGCTTCCCGGCGCTGCTGGTAGGTGCGCTGCTCAGCAGCCATACGCTCAGTGTCCAGCTCCTTACCCTTGAAGCGCAGGGCATCTACGCTGCAGCCAAGGTGGGTAGCTAGGCACTGACCGCCCCAGACCTTGCCAGCGTAAAGGTGTGAATACTTCAGCGCCTGACCGCAGCAGCTGCAAATCCCGGTGACTTCTTCAGGGTTCATAGGTGGTGATCTGATTAGGAGTTAAGCCAAGCCATAGCGGACTGCTTGTGCGCGCAGTATTCAGCGCTGCCCAGCTGGTTGCCTTCAGCGTCTAGGTGCTGCAGTATCCAGCTGCGGGTGCTGCGATCATACCAAGCGCGCTTAGCGCGGTCAGGGCTGTAATAGTTTCGGGTTGTCATAGGTCACCTAACCTACCCCTAAAGCCCCTGCCGTCAAGCCCTTTGCCTAAGTCCTTTGGGATTACCCCAGCGCTCAAGCTTCCACCGGGCGCGCTCAGCCTGCCTAGCCTTCAGCCAAGCCAGCTTAGCCTGCCTAGCCCTTAGGGTCTTAGACCCCCTTGGCTTGCCCTTGGCGGGGGGTTTATGGGGTAGCTTGGCTGTCTGCCTAGGTCTAGGGGGCATAGGGCTTCCTAGCCAATCCCGGCAGCTGGGGGTGTCCAGCCCACCCTTTGGAAACTTATACCCAGAAAAGTTTACAAACAGCCCACCTGTTAAAGCCATTTGTAAACTGCGTTAATAGCAAAGCCTTTTATTAATGCAGCCTTACGCGCCTATAGCCTTCCCTCCACAGGGCTTCCACCACCACTGCGGTCAGGTGACGCACCTTGCTTTCTGGCAGCTCCATATCCCCGCAGTGCAGCGCCTCGTGGATCACAGTATTAAGCCTGCTGCGCTCAGTCCTATGGGCTTGGTCAATTCTGATTTCATACCTGTTGCCGCCCAAAGGCTCAGCTTCACCCCAGCAGTCTTCTGCCGTCAGGTCAGCTTCCACTATCTTCAGCCTTTTCTTTATCTTAGCCATTGGCTGCAGGCTTAAACATTCTATAAGCCAGCGCGCCCCCTATCAGCAGACAGCCAAAGGCTAGCGCTAGGCTAATGTCCCGGCAGGTTATCAGCGCTTGGGTGGCGCTGTTCAGGTTTTCCTGCAGGCGCTTGTCATCAGAAGCAAACCCACCGGGCTGGTCAGGCGTGATGAGCAGCACCATAAAGTCAGCCTTGTGGATGCTGGTAAGGATAAAGTCTGCCGTCAGATACAGGGTGACCGCGCACAGTCCTGAGATCAGGACGCAGCCCACAACGGCAATAAGCAGGTTGTGCGGGTTGAAGCGCAGGCTGTCAGCGTCCTTTGGCATTTGCCTTTCCTTTCTTAGCTTGGGGCTTCCGGGGCTTCACAGGTTTAAGCTCAGCTTGGGCAGCTTGCACCTTAGCCTGCATCTTAGCCTTTAGGAATTGCAGACCATACTGCTGGATTTCAGGGGCGGCAAACCCAGCCACACCACAAATGCAAACCCGCAGGTTTTCCTGCTCCACATAGGACTTGCTCAGCTGGTTCACAAAGTAGGCAGTGACCATAGCTGCCACAGCTGATCTGAGCAGGTAGCCCCAGCTAGCCTTTTCCTCAGCCATAAGCTGTCTGGCAATCAGGGCAGACCCGCCCAGCGCGGCAGCTATGATGCCCTGTTTAACCGAGTCATCCCCGGTGACTGACTCAAAGCCTGTGGGTGAGGCAGCGCTCATAGGGGTTGCTCAGGGTCTGGGTTAGGTTCAGCTGGCTTGGCTTCCGGGGCTTCCACCTTTGCAGCTGGGAACAAATAGCGCCAAAGCTTGATGCTGCCAGCAATCATCCCCTGCAGGGCGGCAAGTCCGACCAGCGCGCAGACCCCTATGATAAGCCAGCTGAAAGCAGGGCTGTCCATTACCCAAGTCAGGCTGCTGCAAAGCATACCCCCTAGGATGACCAACCCGGCGCTGAGCTTGCTGACACCTATGAAGCTGCCAAAAGCTAGCAGCGCCACACCCAGCGCGATCAGTCCAGCGCCCAAGGTGCTGAGCTGCTGGGCAATCTTATCCTTACGCGCCTGCTCAATAGCCTTGTCCCTGTCAGACAGCTGGCGCTTCAGCTCAGTGATCTCAGCTGCGGACTTCTTCTGCTGGGCTTCCAGCTTCACCCACAGGTCATCTAGGTCAGCCTTCAGCTTAGCACCATAGGCTTTGGCTTCAGCGTATGCCTTGGGATCGTTTTGCTGGATACGCTGCCGCACAAAGGCAAGGTCACCCGGCAGCACCATAGGCAGGTAGCTGGCAGCAACTGACAGCTCAGCTTCTACGGCAGCAGGCTTTCCCTCAGCATTGGCTTCACGCGCGCCTTGGATGCTGGCGGCAATACGCTGGTCAGCCTTGTCCTGCTTATTGCCAAAGGTGGCTGTGCTGTCTTCCACAGGCACAGGCGCGGGGGCTGGGGCTTCAGCCTTCTTAGTCCCGGTGCAGCCTGCCAAGGCTACTATGATGAGCAGCCAAGGTAGGCGCATAGGTCACTTGCGGCGCAGCTTGTTAAACAGCTCCTTAGCTTTGGCTGTGATAGCCTGAAGCTTGGCAGGGTTATTGGCGAACACCAGCAGACCTGTGAGGAAGCCAGCAAGGAAGGTGAGAAGGTAGCACATAGGTTTAAAGGTTAGACGATCTGGCGCGCAGCAACAGCGTAAAGGTTTCCGTTAAGCTTCAGGACAATCTCAAGCGGGTAATCACTGAAGCTGACATTACCACTAGTATTGATGCCATTTGTCTGGGTTGTGAAGCCAGCAAGTGTGCCGCCATAGTTAGGGAAATTGATGCTACTCTGCACGATCATAGAAGCATCATTAACTGTGCCTACATCAATCTGGTAAGGGACACGCAGTGTGCCTTGGACAATCGCGCTGCCCTGCACTTCGAGCTTATAGGTGCTGCCTGTCCATACGCTGCCGGGGTTATTGCTGACCCCAATGCCAAGGTTGCCGTTAGCATCCACAATCAGCGCGTCACTGTCAGGGGTGGTGCTGTCTTCAACCACAATTGCAGACCCAGCTCCCTTCTGCGTGATGCGCAGACCGGGGGTGGTAGCTGTGGTGTCAATGATCTGGGGTGAGCTAAAGGTGTTGGTATTGCTGGTAGCAGCAAGGACGCGCCAAGCGCCTGTGCCGTCACGGAAATTGAGGGAAGCACCACCTGTGGCAATCCACAGATCACCAGCTGTAGTGGCAGCTGCGCTTGTTCCACCAATGCCCACATTAATTCCGGCAGCTCCAGCCACGCTGGTAAAGTTAGCCTTACCTGTGAAGGTAGCGCCGTCTTTTCTTGCGTAAGGTTCTACACCATCAAACAAGCCACCAGAGAAAAACCTGCCACTGTGGATTGATGCAGTCCCAGAAGTGCCGGAAATAAAAACAAAGGGCTTATTATCAAACGCCTCACCAATGGAAATCACAGCTTGCTGTGATCCACCTTTTGTAAGTGAAACAGTTGCACCAATTGTGGATGTTTGGATTTCAGTCCTAGGCGCATTGGTTGCCATTGAACCAACATTCAATTGCCCTGTGAATGTTGCACCTGTCAGATTAGCTTTGCCAGAAAGAGCTTGGGAAAGGTCTAGCTGATTGGTCAAAGTCCCGGTGATTGTCCCCCAGCTGGTAGCAGCTGTGCCTGTGAAAGCTGTGGTCTGCACAGTGCCGTCACCAAAAGCCAAGCCATAGCCAGCGCTGAAGACAATGTTGCCATTGTAGATAGCAAGCTTGTGGGCTGCGTTGTTAGCCAGACCACCACCAATGGCAGCGCGCCCAGCAATAGTCAGATCACCTGTGAAGGCAGCGCCGGAAAGGTCAGCCTTGGCAGCAAGCGCGCTAACATCAGCCTTGAGCGCAAGGGCAGTGTCCACCTGACTTGTGCTATACACACCAAGGTTAGTGCGCATAGTCCCGGCAGTGCCGTCAGCTAGGTTTTGGCTAAGCTTGAAATAGCGCCCATCAGCTGTGGTCTGGCTAAGGTATGTATCCAGCACCAAGGGCTGCACAGCACCAGCGTCAATCACTGCGTTTTGCAGGGTGCATTGAACCTGCAGGACAGTAAGCGTCTTACTGTCGCTGGTAATCTCCACCTCTAAGGTGGTCTGGACAGACTCAGCACCATCCAGCAGGCTGATTGCCTCAGCTGTGTTAAGGTTAAGCTCACCCTTGTAGCCAGCAAAGGACAGCAAGCCAGCTGCGTCAGCGGTCAGTCCGGCAGTAGCAGGCTGGGTCTTAACAGTAATGTCATATGCGTAAGCGCCCACCTGCGTCACGCTCACCTTGCCGTCAGCCAACGCGCCAACGCTCAAGGCGTTTTGCACATCCAGCCCGGAAGCTCCAACGCTGATAGCAGCGCTGCTCACATCAGTCCCGGTCTGCGCGTCAAAGGCTAGGCTGAAGCTACCACCCTTAGGGTCTGGGCTGATGCTGACCCGGTAAGTGGCTTTAGTGCCGTCCCAAGCTGTCAGGCTTTCAACAGTGATAGCGCTGGCGGCAGTAGGGCTGAAGCTGGTAGCAAGTCCGGCAACAGTGCGCTGCAGGTGGACAAGGTAAATAGCAGGCTTATTGGCATCCCCGGTCTGCAGGCTGGCTACATTGGCAGCGCTGAGGGGAATGAGCGCAGCACCATTGGTGGTCAGCTCAGTGCGCGCGCCCACTGCATTGAAGACAATGTTATAATTGTCCCCAATCTTACTGACTGTGACACCACCCGCAGCAGTGATGCTGGCAAGCAGGTTAAGCGCAGCTTCCACTACGGCAGGCGTAGCGTTATAGGCAAGGGCTGTGGTGGTATTGCCGCCATAGCTCAGCGTCCAAGTGCCAGCTAGGGGGCTTTCATCAATCGCGCCCACAGCAACCCTGATACCGGGGCTGGTGGGAAAACCGATCTCCTGCCGGGGGTAGGTGCTAAGACCTGTGCTTTCGACTAGGTAAAGCTCCACTGTGGCAGTGTCACCCAGCGTGAAGACCGGGTTGGTCAGGCTGGTAGTCCCGGCAAAGTTGCCAAAGGCATCCCCTGTGCGCGGGTCAATAAAGAGCTTAATAGCAGAAGGCAGGGGCATATCAGCAGGGCTTAGGTTTCAATGTTGCTGGAAGGTCAAAAGGCTTAGGGCAGGATCACTTCAGTAATCACAAAGTCCTTGATGAAGACTAAGCTATTTTCAGGGACTGAACCGGGCTGACCGGGCTGCTCACCCGGAAGCTCAGCGCCTGAGGTAATAGGGAAATCTAGGAACGCTGTGGGCTGACCCTTGCAGTTATCTTCCGTAAGGGTGACTTCCCAAGGGATTTCCCCGCCGTCATACTCCAGCACTTCATAGCGCTGCACAAAGTATTCATCAAAGTAAGTCTCCACCTTGCACCTATAAACAAAGCTGCGCGCAATCCCTGTGAACCTATCCCAGAATTGGGAAAAGTATTCAGTGGTATAGGCATTGGAGTAAAGCCCTTGCTCAGATTGGCTAGGCTCAAGCGCCTTCATACCAAGCTTGATATAACCTTTGATTGTCGCGCCAGCTATGACAGTCACCTGCTGCTGCGTCTCAGGATCAGTGCTGACTGTCTTCTTACTATTCCACCCGCACAGCTCAGCGTTCAGCTCCAAGCGCCACCAAGCAATAGCTTGGAAGGTGTTAGTCTTAGCCACATAGTGGTCATAGAAAGCAGGCGTCCTGATGTAATAACCACTGCCGGGGCTTTGGTTATCTTCATACAGCATCTGGTTTCCTTCCTTGTGATCTACCACATTATAAACCTCATTCCTTTCCTGCACAGCTAGGAAGCTATATGGGTAGCGCTTACGCACTTCCTTCAGCATCTTAAAGCTGGTGGATTGGAAGACACCCTTAAGCCCATTGGTAGGGGGTGTGGGGCTATCCCAATACCAGCCCTTAACCACAGGCGCTACGCCTTCCTTTATGTTTATTCCGCTAAAGTAAATGTCATTAGTGTCAGGCTCAAACAACGGATTTAGCGGGGGCTGAAAGCTTGGGTCTGCAGCTGCTATGGTTGTCCAAGTCCACTGCCCTTGCTCGATTGCAGGGATAACAATAGCAGGATCACTGTCTGCAATAGGGTATTCAGGCAGCGCGACCAGATACCCTGTGGGCATATTAAGTGTGCCGTATTTGGTCAGGTAGTTAGCCG
>Ga0315909_10004133_pt1 | contig 17263 bp, 32 predicted proteins | sample LakEriMetagenome_11_FD_203527 | JGI IMG/M metagenome (GOLD analysis project Ga0315909, IMG submission 203527) | Freshwater fungal communities from buoy surface, Lake Erie, Ohio, United States - Buoy 2 MA125 | ecosystem: Environmental > Aquatic > Freshwater > Lake | place: USA: Lake Erie, Ohio...
ATTCGGACAGCAGGGTGTAAGTGGTTCTCCTAAGAAAGCAGGAGAGTCCAGTGCCTATCGTCGCAGAAGAGAATCATTCAAAGCTCGTCACGCATCTAATATCGCAAAAGGTAAAATGTCAGCTGCTTGGTGGTCTTCAACTGTCAAATGGATTATGATATTACCTTTGTTTTGGATATGATTTTAGAACTACCAAAAGAAGTTTATTTAAATGAAAATAAAAGATGGTGTAAACTATGTCCTTCTTGCGGTGTGTTACAAACATATCTTCGTAAAAATTATGCTATTTTGTCATTTTTAGAGAAGAAAGAATGTAAAAAATGTTCAAATAGAAAACCAGAAAACAATAAACATAAAGGTTGGATTTCTGGTATTTTAAGAGAATCTTTTGTTAATAAATTAAAAACAGGGGCTATTCTGAGAAATATAGAATGGAATTTAGAATACGAGTATTTGGCTGAGTTATTGAAACAGCAAAACTTTAAATGTGCTTTATCAGATCTAGATATTCATGCAGAAGGGTCAGGTAACAACACAGCATCATTAGATAGAATAAACTCAGAAAAAGGATATATTGATGGTAATGTCCAATGGGTACACAAAGATGTTAATTTTATGAAGCAAAAGTACGATCAAGATTATTTTATATCTATGTGTAAAATGATAGCAAATAAAGTAAAATGGTAGTTTATATAATTCTTTTTAGTATTGTTTTAGCGGTCGCTTTATTAACGGTAAAGGGTATTGATGATATGATTGATAACCACCCGGATTACAAAGGAGATGACTTATTCTAAACCAAAACAAACTATGAAGGATTTCTTAAAACAACTGTTCAGTGATGACAACAAGATTAATGAAAAGTCTGTTGCCGGATTTTTAGCTTTTGCTATGATGGTAATAACCCTGCTTGCAGATATCATTACTGGTATTATGAGCAAGGAGATGCCTATTCACGAATTCGTATTTGACGGATTTCTGATCACCTGTCTAGGTGCTCTTGGTATTGCCTCTATTGACAAGTGGATCAATAACAAAGGAGGAGGAGCCGCTGTATGATGGACATTTCAAAACTAAAAGGACATATTCCAGATGCTGTTATTCCTTTGTTGAAGGATGTAATGGCTAAGTTTGAAATCAACAATCCGTTGAGACTTGCTCATTTTCTTTCGCAGTGCGGCCATGAGTCCGGTAATTTCAAAGTAACCCGTGAGAATCTAAACTATTCTGCCGAAGGTCTTACTAAGATATTTCCGAAGTATTTCCCAAACATTGAAGTAGCTATGCTATTTGCCAAGCAACCTGAAAAGATTGCTAACAAAGTATATGCTAATCGTATGGGTAATGGAGATGAGGCTTCCGGAGAAGGATTTAAGTTCCGTGGAAGAGGCTACATTCAGCTCACAGGTAAACAGAACTACACAATGTTCGGACAAGCTATTGGACAAGATCTCAATGCTAACCCAGAAAAAGTAGCTGTTGAATATCCTCTGTTGTCTGCTGCTTGGTTTTTCCATAAGAATGGCTTACACAAGATAGCGGATGAAGGCGCAACCGACATTATCGTAACCCGTATTACGAAACGAGTAAACGGTGGCACTATCGGGCTACAGGACCGGATTAAGCACTTTAAAGAATACTACGATCTTTTGAAGCCTATTAATCCACAAGCAGTATGAATGCTAAATTAATAAACTTCTTCGGTTCTCTGCTTGTGCTAGCTATTGCTATATCTATCTTTTTTATGTTGATGACAAGAGAGATGCCTCCGTCAAACAGAGAATTGCTTATTGCATTTGTATCTGTTTTGTTTGGAGCAATGGCTAGTTCAATCAAGAAGATAACAGGTGACGAAAATGAGAGTGAAACCGTAACCCAATTAAGAAATAAAGTAAAAGAGCTACAGTCCAAATTGAACGAGAAATGAGAGACATAACTATTGTGCTAGTTGGCATATTGCTTCTTTTAGTTTTCGTTGTTTTTCAGGTTGATTACTTTATAAAGGCAGAAGAAATAGAACTCATACATAAAAACATTTACTACGATTCCTTGTTGTTGGAAGAGCAAAAACAGTTAAAGCAAAAGGACAGTATTATTATCCACGACGAGAAAATCATAAAACAAAAACTAAACAACCACGAACAACGATTAAACAAACTAGAAATTTTATGAAAGCTAAATTAGGAAGCGGATCCCGATTCAAGGAAGTTGAGGCCGCAGCTCGCAAGAGCGGAGCAAAGAACCCGGCAGCTGTAGCAGCAGCCGTAGGTATTAAGAAGTACGGTAAAGAGAAAATGGCAAAGATGGCCGCTGCTGGTCGTCGTCGCAAAGTGTAGGTAAATGGAAGTCAGGGAGCGTAATGAGGCGTGGCTAGCCGAGTCCCGTAAGGGTTGCAGATTGCTGGTTCAAATCCAGTTCCTGACTCAAAACATCGGTATAAATTGTAAAAAGTGCCAAAATATAGTAAAACTATAACTTGACTGAAATACTATGCCAGATATATCAATGTGCAAAGGTGGTGATTGTCCTTTAAAAGAAAAGTGCTATCGGTTTAAAGCTAATCCTAGTAAGTACAGGCAATCATATTTTGAAAAGCCTCCTTATAAGAACAACAGATGTGATTATTTTTCAGAAATATGGGAGAAAACAAAGAGATAAGCGGAAAAGTCAGAACTCTGATAGGACTACTTACAATAATAGGAATCATAATAATAAGCGAATTAATTAAACAACTATGAAAACAACTAAACTAATCATTGTAGCTCTTTTTGCTATTCTTGCGAGCTGCTCTGAATCAAAGAAACAAGAACAGCCTGTTGACAGTACATTTGTCAACCCTGTAGTAACTGATAGTTTACAAGCGGATACCATTCACTGATATGGAAAAGAAAGGTCTTTACGAAAACATGAACCGTCGTAAGAAGCTAGGCATCTCACGACCAAAGTCTAAATCTACTATTTCAGATAAGGCATATGCCAATATGAAATCTGGGTTTAAGAAGTCAAAAAGCAAATGAGATATTTTTTAATTCTTTTACTGGGCGTTATACCATTTTTTGCGCCAGCTCAGGTAGTTCTCCCGGACAGTGTAGCTTCTTTTTACCTGAACAGGCATTTTTTAGCAGATAATCTCCAAAAGACAAACGATCTGTTAAACCTGCTGGTAGAGAACAAGAACCAGTCAATAAAGGTAAAAGATGAGATAATTGTTTCATTGTCAAACGATTACAAGACTCACGAGTCAATCATAGACACATACAAAAAAGAAACATTTATTTTAAACGAAGAGGCTAAGAGTCTTAAAAAGAAATTAAAAGCAGAAAAAACTAAGTCTTTTGCTTGTTTAATAGGATCAGTTGTTTTAATTTTGTTTTTATGAAAGCTACAGATAAGCAAGAAGGAGGTAGTCACTACAAGAATTATCCTATTGAACCTGTTGAATTTATATATAGAAACAGAATTCCTTTCATTGAGGCTAATGTGCTCAAGTATCTTCTCCGGCACGAATCAAAAGGAGGCAAAGATGACTTGTTAAAAGCAAAGCATTACATTGACTTATTAATCCAATTTAAATATGAAAATTAAATATTTAGCAATACTAAAGTAGTATATTTACTTAATAATCCAATTTAAATATGAAAATTAAAGATTTAGCAAAGCCCCTGTCAGTAGAGAATATTGAATTCAGGGTAGACAACATCATCAAAGGGCGTGAGAATAAGATCTTCGCTCAAATACTAGCTTACAAAGATGCACGGGCAGATATGCGTGTTGCAGACGAAGTACTGGGTCCGGAGAACTGGCAGTGTAATTTTGTAAGAGATTCACAGACTTCAATGGTTTGTAATATTGGTGTTAAGGTAGGCGAAGAATGGGTATGGAAAGCATACAATGGGTCAGCCTCTAACTTTGAATCCGACAAAGGAACTGCTTCGGATGCCTTTAAAAGGGCGTGGGTTATGTGGGGTATCGGAAGACACTTGTACAGCTTTCCTTCCATCTTCGTTGAACTGTTTGAGGGAGAGTATTACGAGAAAGACGGCAAGATTTTTGCTTCTAGATCGCTCAGACCGCAGGACTGGAAATGGGAAGTTGAGTATGATGCTCAAGGAAACCCCAAGACTATTGCTGCGTCTCACAAAGGAAACAACCGTTATAACTTTAAACAAAAATAAATATGGAACAAGAAAAAGAAGTAAAATTCGCAATCTCAATGACACAGCTTCAATCGCTTCTGGACTTTATTGTGCGTCTTCCGTACAATCAAGCACAGCCGTTTGTAGAAGTGCTTACAAAGCTTCCTCGCATCAATGAAGTTGAGGCAACCAAAGATTAAGTCTGAGTCGCTTCCAAATGAAGAAGTTGATCGTCTTATCAAGAACAATCTTGACGAAGAGGGTCTGATCCGGATGAAGGCGGTGGACATGGCCATCGCTTTCTTCAAGGACAAGCAGGTAAGCGACATCAAACACTTTCAGAAAACATACGAAGACATTTACAAATTCATATTAAATTTAGAAACAAATGACAAACCAGAGGGAATTTATCAAGGGCCTCTTCGCTAAAAAGGGAGCAGAACCGTTTACTAATCTTTCAATCAAGAAGGCAGACTTTCTGGCTCAGATTGAGAGCTTGAAGGAAGATGAGAAGGGATTCATTAATTTAACAATGGCTCCTCAAAAGAATGATCCTGCTAAGTATTCTGTATGGGTTAACGATTGGAAACCAACCGGAAAGAAACCACAGTCTACTAAACAGGAATCATACAATGAGAACGATCTTCCATTCTAAATGGGCAGAAACATATCATAAGGCTCAAAGATATGCTACTGTTTATTTGTTCAATTCTAATTATCACGACAGCACGATAACAACTAATGATTTAGTAAACGATGCGTATTTGTACTGGCTTGAGAAAAAGAATGAAGATCTGTTTACTAAGCCATTTGGTCAAATAGCCCGGATATTAAAAAATATACACAGGAGTAGTACTCAGAAGTATACTTGGTACTGGCGAGGTAAGACAACTAATAAATCGTTTTCTGCCTCGCTGGTCACGCCAGAAAGAACGGAAGACCAAATACTGAGCAATTGGGGATTTGAGTTTCCAACGCAAGATGTAGAGTCAAAAGATACGATTTCACACATGAGAGCTAAACTCAGTGACTTTGACAATAAAGTGCTTGATTATAAGGTAGCCGGGTATCAGGCTAAAGAGATACAGGAGTTAGAGAATACGCATGGTGTAAAAGTTACAGCGTCGCTGAAGAAGATCAAAAAGGTAATGAAAGACACATTATTGAATCCATTTAATTGTAGTAGAGTACAGGTAGTTAAAAAGCTTAGCAGAAAGGCATACGAAGCTAATAAGCAGGATTATTCAGACTATGAGTTTGGAGAATATGCTGAGCACAACGAATACTATGAGCTGTTGACTTCAAAGACTAACCCAAAAGAGGGTATTCTTATCAAAGAACAGATGAGAGACTAATATGCTATTTAAACTCCACTATGAGAAATCGCCTTTTGAACTTAACGATGGTCTTAAAGCTATACGGGAGTTTGCTGCTCTTACTGATAGACAGTTTACAGCTGTGGCTTTACATACGGATTATGACTCTCCGATACGCAAGCTTCCGGATCTTCAAAGGAAAGAGCAAGCAGCGATAATTGCTGGCTATCCGATGGAGGGTAAGCGAGTTGATAAAAATGGCAGGAATTTTGTAGATGGAAAGGTAGGCTCAATGGAAAGAGCCATTAAAAAGTATAAAGAGATACAGTATGACCGAGATAGAGAAACCCTCGCTGGAATTGATAGGCAGATTCACGAAATTATGGAAATTGTCAAAGAAGACAAAATTCAGGCGGCTACTAAAGTTACAGTATCTAAAGACGGTAATCGGACTGAGAGCGTTGACCACGAGTTAAGGTACAAGCTTGTAGAAGCGGCTACAAAGATGGCTAAGAACCTTCCAGACCTTTATAAGACAAGGAAAGAAATGATTGATTTAATGGGAGAAAAGGAGAATATTCCGGAACTTCCAACTTTTACATCTTCGGATGTTATCATAGACAACGAAGAGGATGAGACATCTAATGAGAATTTATCAACGGTGGATCAATACATGATTAAACATGGAAGAAGGAATTGACATTTCATTTGTAAGTTTTGTAGAGACTAGACTTCAACGAGCATTGCTTGACCCTAGAAAAAAGTATAATTACATGGAAAGATTGGTTTATTCTCAAGATGTAAATGAAATAAGGACAATTCTTAAAGTAGCAGAAGACAACCAGCCGATCATGGGACTTGAGATATACCCACAAGGACAAGGATTTGAAATGTACGAGGCTATACGAAACAGAGTAGACAGAGACGATTTTTATGACAGGCAAAACTAGAAGTAAACTTGACCATTATGGGAAATGCCCGGTATGCAATTGCAACTGGGACGGTGGTAGCATCCTAGACACTTTTCTAGAACAAAAGAAGAAAGGGCATTGGACTAAAGAAACAGAGGATGATATCAAACGATATGTTCATAGTTCTTATGCTGCTCCATACAGATGGAGTAATCTAATTGCTATTGAGAAACAAGGGGACGATTATATCTCTAGTCATATGTGTCCTGAATGCGAATGCGAATTTCCACTATTTACAGAAGAATGAAAAAGAAAAACTCACCTACTTTACTCCAAGAGCTCCTAAAAGACAAGGAAATTCTTGTTTCCCGTCCAGAAGGAATGGATTATGAGTCTTACAAACTTCTGCTAAAAATGCAGAATAAAATCATCAAAAAAGCTTTACAATGAGAAAACGATTGTTCTTTGACATAGAAGTTAGTCCTAATATTGGATTCTTCTGGCAACCCGGCTACAATATAAATGTAGATTATAACAATATAATAAAAGAACGAGCTGTAATCTGTGCGTGTTATAAGTGGGAGCACAAGGACAAAGTTTATGCTATTTCTTGGGACGAAAACCAAGACGATAAAACATTACTGGAGACATTAGTGGCGGTGATGAACGAAGCAGATGAAATAGTAGCGCACAACGGAGACAAATTTGACCAAGCGTGGATTAGAACTCGTTGTATTTACCACGGAATCTCAATTCCTCCTAACTATCTCAGCGTTGACACTTTGAAGGCAGCTAGGTCTAAGTTCCGGTTTAATTCAAATAGGCTAGATTATATCGGTAAGTTTTTGAAAGTAGGGGCTAAAAGCGAAACAGGAGGCTTTGATCTTTGGAAAGAGATTACTCTTTATAATAATAAGAGGGCACTTAAAGAAATGATAGAATACTGCAAAAACGATGTAGTTTTATTACAATCCGTATTTGACAAGATGAATCCCTACATTCCTGCTAAGTCTAAAATATCAACAGATAAGACCAATTGCCCGGAATGCGATAGTTCAAAAGTCAGGAAGCAAGGAACAAGGATAATGGCTAGCGGACAAATAAAAGCTAAAATGCAATGTCAATCTTGCGGAAAATGGTATCAAACTAATGTTAAAATTAATTAAATTTATGAAAACAACAAAAAAACAGCCGTCCTGTGAAAACAATCCTGAAAAAGGAATTATTATAAAATTATCAAACGGCACTATTGCTAGCATAATGCAAGAAAACAAACAAACCTGTCCAATGTGTGATGAAGAACTAGACATCATAAAAAATGACTCAGCCAAAGAGACACATTGCTGGTGTACAAGTTGTAATTGGACGGGATCATAATTAAAAATATGAAAAAGACAGCTAAGTATTACAAAGACAACGACGATGCCCGTGAGAAAAAGAACGAGTATCAGAAGAAGTTCAACAAACGCCCCGATCAGGTTAAAAAGAGGGTAGAACTTAACAAGTTCAACAGAGAAAACGGAAAGTACGGTAATGGAGATGATATGGACGCAAGTCACATAGAAGGTAAAATTAAGTACGAAAAAGCCTCTAGAAACCGAGCCAGAAGAGAAAAAAGCAGGTTAAAGGGAAGTAAGCGTGAAAAAGCTAGATAGTATAATTAACGAGTGCTTTGCTGAAATATACTGGAATGCGGAACCAAAAGCAGACTGGTATGTGTTATTAAGCAAAGCCAATACAAATAAGGATGGAAAGAAAGTAATTCCTTTTAAGAAATATAGGATAGAAGAGGCTAAAATGCATGAAATTGTAGAGAAGTACATCAAGAAGTATAAGCTTAAAAATATGCACAAGAACACCTTTAACTTCCATGTTTATCTAGGTCCAAGCCCTGTTTATAAATAATGGCACGGTTTTTGTTAAAACATATATAAATTAAACCCTTAGTCATATGCGTGTTAAAATCACAGTGGAAAAGGTCGTGACGGGAGAAGGTAAAGTTATCAACTTTGCCACCGCTCAAGACCAGTATGTTGAAGGTGACAACCTTCGTTTTTTCAAAGGCCCAAGCGATAAACTGGTAGTTTATCAGCAGTTGGACAATGGTTCTGCGATTCAGTATTATACTGATCTTGCCCATGCGACTGCTATTACTACTCTGGATGCAGCTCAAAACGCAACCAGTTTGCAGTGGATTCTTACCTAACCTTAACCTTTGAAAACAGATGAAAATTAAAATCACCGTAGAAAAAGTAGTTACTAACCAGAATAAGGTTGTAACCTTTGCCACCGCTCAAGATCAGCATCTTGAAGGCTCAAACCTTCGTTTTTTTATTGGTCCTAGTAGTAAATTGGTAGTACTGCAATTCTTGAAAGATGGCAGCTACAATCAATTTTATACTGATTTCGCATGGTCAAGTGCTGTAACAGCATTGGATGCTGCTCCTACAACTGGACAGTGGGTTCTCACCTAATTGTTTGGTAATCAACCACTAGCCCCCGGAAATTGATTTTTCCGGGGGTTTTACCTATTTATGGCAGAAAAAGAAGATTTAATTGGTATTATTCCTGTAGCTGACAGGATTCCTGAATTGGAGTCTGAGGTTAACTACCATCTTAATAGAATCAGCAAGCAAGAGGGAAATCAGTACTATAGATCTTTTGACAAAGTAACTAAAAAGTACAAGCACATAGTATATCCTGAGTTCAAACCTACCGATAAGAAAGATAGGGTAGACTGGGAGATGGAAGAAATCCGACGCTGTATTCAAGGTTACGATGGAATGCCCGGCAAGTATTATTACTATTATAACCATGTTTGGATCAAGGATAAGGCTAGAGGAAAGATTAGACCTGAGTTCCGAGTAGCAGATCTTGAGTGGTTTAAGTTCCTTGAAAACCTAGGGCCCGGTAAAGGTGCAGTTTGCATCAAAAGAAGGCAGGTAGGAATGAGTTGGAAAGCGGCTGTAGATGTTCTACACGATTGTACCTTTAAAAAGGACTTTGAAGTGGGAATGAACAGCAAGACAGAGACCGACAGTAGAAACCTGTTTAAGAAGGTAAAATACATACACCGTTCTGTACCTGACTTCCTTCGTCCAGTAGCAACGGCTACCGACCGCAGAGATGCAATGGATTTTTCAAAGATTGTTAAAGACCAATTTGGTAATAAAACCAGAATAGGCACACAGTCTTCCATAATCTCTGTAGCCCCCACCCCCACTTCCCATGCTGGTAATCAGTACGGAAAGTTAATAATGGACGAATCAGGAGAGGTTGAGCAGCTTATGGAAATATGGGCTAACGCTGAGGACTGTTTGATGAGAGAAACACAAAGAGTAGGCGTTCCCGTTATTTTCGGTACAGTTGGTGATGTAGACAAGCAGGGTAAAGGAATTATTGAATTTTGGAAGAGACACAATATTTACGATCTGGAACGATTCGCATTTTGGGGCTACAATGCTCTTATAATGGATGAGTTTGGAAATGACGATCTTGAGAATTCTATTCGCTGGATCATCTATACTAGACGCAAGAAAGAATCAGGAGCAGATGTAATATATAATAAGTTTAAACAAAAATATCCGCTAAACGAAGCGGATGCATTTCTCAGCGTATCAGGAGCTGGTGTAGGTCACCGGATTAACTTGGAGAAACGCTATGCTAAATTGATAGAAGAACCCCCTCAGAAAGAGAAAGGTTCAATGAGACGCAAAGCCGATGGTGGCGTGGATTTCGTTCCCCACCCAGATGGAAAACTTATAGTTTACGAGCGTCCGCAACCTATCATTAATGGCTACATCTCCAGCTGTGACCCGGCAGAAGATGATAATGTTGAGAAGACAAGGGACAACTCTAATCTGGCTACCGTTATTATGAAGAAGGCTTTCGGAATGGAACCTTCTAAGATGGTGATAGAATACGAGGATCGTCCCAAACAGTTGGACGAATATTACGAACAACTGGCGATGATTTTGCAGTGGTATAACAACTGTAAGGTCAACATAGAGCTAAACAAGGGAGGGTGGAGAATGCTTGATTATCTTGAGAATAATTACGCACACCTCCTGATGTTTAGCCCAAAATCGGCAAATAACGCTAAAGGTGGGTTTCAGCTCACCTATGGCTCAAAGATGACGGCTGAAAAGAAGAACCAGATGATGGGATTAATTGATTCTTATACGGAGAATCATTGCGAGTGGATCCCTTCTACAAGACTTATAGAGCAATTTAAAGTATTCGGAGGAAAAGGAGAAGACGATGATTTGGCTATTGCTTTTGGATGGAATCTCATTGTACTACAAGCAGATAAATCTGTGGTTCAGTTTGCAAATGAAATTCAAAGAACTGTTCCAAATTATGGTTATAAGAAAGAAGGGGACAGAATATACCGAGTAGTAAACGAAAATGTCTTTAAAGGACCGTCAGTACAAAGATCAAAAAGCGCATTATTCAAATGAATTTTCCAACCACGGACAAAAGAGACAAGAAGTACCACGAAGATTACGCTAAAGCTATTATCAGTAATAGCATCACCGACGGGTGGGCACATCAATACCGATTGATGGAGGAGTGCTACAAGTTCTATGATGAAGGCAGTTCCGGAGAATTAACAAGTCACCTACAAAAAGCAGAAGATGGATCAGATCTTCCTGCATTCTGGCTTAGTTTAAATACTCTGAAAACAAAGATTGATTTGTTGATAGGAGAGCTAGAACAGAGAGGCAGCGAGATCAAAGTAAAAGCGGTTAATAAAGAAGCCGTTTATCGTAAGATTGAAGAGAAGGAAAAGTTAAGAGTTAGAACCAGACTCGCAGAGATTGTAGAAATGGTTCAGGAGCAGACAGGTATTCCTCTTGAGGATATGTCTAATGTTCCTAATTCAGAAGCAGAGCTTGATGAGTACTTTGATTTGTCATTTAAAGACAAGTGCGAGGTTATCATGGAAGGAGCACTGAAGTTCTGTGCAAGATACAACGACTGGAACGAAGAGCGTAAAGCTTTGTTCCGTGATATTCTAGCAGTAGGTCGTTGTTTTGTAAGAAATGAAATTTGGAGAGGAGTTCCTCGTGCAAAGCGAGTGAGTCCTCTGTGCATGATATTTGATACCAATAGCATTACAGATGATTTGAGTGATGCTAACTATTTCGGAGAAGTTCAGTACATGAGTCTTCCGGAAGCAATTGAGAAATACAACTTAACAGCCGAAGAGATTGAGCAGTCTAAGGCAGCTTATACTGATTACAGGATGAGCGGCTCTAACGCTGACCGATTCGCATACATCTCTGACAACCGCCTCCAGTGGTTCAATAACATTAACGATCAGACAAGAGTGCTTGTAATCCATGCTGTATGGAAGGACTACAAGACTACTAACTACAAAGAAGACACTAATACCAAGAATGGCTCTGTGCATCTTCAGGAAGTAGAAAAGATTCGTAACCGAGACAAAGGAAAGATTATTTCTAAGAAGAAAGAACTGTGGAGACAAGCTACAGTTATCGGTGGTGATATTGTACGGGAGTGGGGAGAAGTTCCAAATCAAGGCAGAGATCTGACGGACCTAGAAAAGTCAGAATGTCCTTATAAGGGATGGATTCCCAACTTTGGGGTGGGGCGAGGTGTGTCCAAGACAGAACAACTCGTTGGTCTTCAGCTGCTTAAAGACATAACGATGTATAACATCCAAAACGCCATGTCCCGTGCTGGTGGTAGAGGATTTGTATATGACTTGGCCATGCTGCCTCCAAACTGGACTCCGGAGATGGCGATGAAGTACCTAAAGGTACATGGTATTGCTTACATCAACTCAAAAGAATCACAGTTGATGCCGGGCAATATGAACCTGTTCCGGGAGTTTGACCTGTCACTTAGTGCGTCTGTTTCTCAGTATTTGCAAATCATGCAATATATTGATAATGAGATGGCTGCTATTTCAGGAGTAAGTCCTGAAAGACAGGGTATGATTCAAGGAGCGTCACAAGGGGCTTCTGTAACTCAAGCGGCAGTATTCCAATCTAGTCTTGTAACATTACCATTGTTTACAGGATTTGAGCGTTTTTGCTCACGGATTCTAAACTACCAAGCCAAGTTAATTAAAATATCATGGGCTGGTAAAGAAGTATTCGCACCTATCATTGGCGATACAGGAATTGACTTCCTTAAAAATAATATTGATATAGATTTAGATACATACCTTGTAGTAGAGTCTCAGGCTCCTCAAGTAGTTGACAGACAGAAACTTGAAGCAATGATTAACATTGTTCTTCAGACTGATCCGTCATTTATTGATGATGCATTGCAGATTATGCTAGAACCCGATACAAAAGTGGCTATTCGTAAATTCCAGAAGAAACGCTATCTGCGTAAAGCTGTAGAGATTCAGAATCAACAACAGCAGATGATGATGCAACAGCAAATGCAGCAACAGCAAATGCAGATGCAGGCGGCCAATAAGGATAAAGAGATTGAGGGTAACATGATGCTCCAGCAGGCTAAAAACGAAGGTTCTCTTCAAAGAACGCTTGCTCAGGGTCGTGTACGCTTAAATGAGAAGAAAATAGACGCTATGGGTAGACCTCAAGGTTAATTGGCACGGTTTTTGTTGACTATTAATATATTATTTAATTAAACGATAATTTATGAATGAAGAGCAAAACTTCCAAGAAAAGGAATTTCACCCCTTCGCTTCGGAATTAAAAAAGGTTGCTGATAATTTAAAACCAAAACAAGAAGAACAAGCCGAACCCACGCAAGTGGATAAATTGGCTGAAAAGATAAATCCAACTCCTACGGAGGAGCCCAAAGCTGAAAAGACGGTGTCTGCGGCTGAGGAGAGTCCGAAGGAAGCGGAACCCACCGAAGAACTGAAAGAACCAGAGTTCAACTTCGGTGAACCTGACTCAACGACTGAGGAATCAACACAACCTCCTGTTGAGTTGCTGAAAAAGATAGGCAGTGCCTTGGATTTCGGTGACTTGAAAGATGAGAGTGAATTGATTGCAAAAGTATCTGAGTTAAGAACAGAACGGGATAAATACAAGAAGGAGATAGAAATACCTCTTGACGGTGTTCCCGAAGTCTTGAAACAAGCGGTGGAAGCTGCTAAGCAAGGCGCAGACTGGTATACTTTAATGGGATTTTCAACTGACTACTCCAAACTTGACCCTGTTCAAGTGTTTGAGTATGAATATGAAGCTCAGCTGAAGCATCGTTATCAAAAGCCAGATGGCACAGTTGATTACGAAAAGCTTGATGCAGACCTTGATGCTTTCCCGGAAGCCGAGAAAGTTATGAGAGGAAATGACCTTATCCGTCAGAAGACTGCCGAGCAGAATGCACGAAAGACTGAGATTTATAATCAAGCACAACAGGTCAAACAACAGTTTGATTCTAAGTTAGCTGAATCCACCAAGAATGTGAGTAAGTTCTTTCCTAAAGATCGGTATGGTGTGAGTTTTGAACCACGGCATACTGAATATATCTACTCAGGAATCTCTTCTCGCAATTTGATTAAGAAACATCTTGGTAATATTGATGAATCAGTATTAAACAGACTTGATACAGATAAACTAGCTCGCACTATAGCTGCGGCTGAACTTGTTGGAAACATCAGCGAATTTAGATACAAGCAAGGTCAAGTAGAAAAAGCTCGTGAACTTCTTGCCAAGAACACGAATGCTGCAATTGAAACTCCGGCAGTCCCTGCCCGTCCAGAACTGACAGGTGACAAGCCGCTTACTCCACAGGAGAGGCTCGCTAAGTATCACGAACAGTTTAGAGGACAGGGTAGATTATAAAAAAGAATTAAACCCTAAAAAACTCTAAAAAATGGCTATTATTCCCGGTACAAACACCCCCTCAACGATTACAGGAACTGGATCGTTGTCAAGGGGTACAACTGGCCTTCTTGAAGGTCACATTTTCAACGCAGGTCTTGAGAAACCAGACATTCTCCCTGCCCTTATCGTTAAGTTTCCTCAGTACTATCTTCTGTCTTTGACAGACAAGATTGCTGGCGGAGCTGGCGAACTTTTCTCTAACACTCATTCTTGGAATGTTCAGGATCGTACTCGTCGTAGTGCATCTGTAACTACTGTTACTAACGGTACTACTGCTACTGCAACTCTGCTTCTTGACATTGCTGACGCGGCTGGTGACGAAGGTTACTTCCTCGTAGGTGATGTTATTCGTGTTGGTAACTCAGGTGAAACTGGTCGTGTAACAGCGGTTAGTGTATCAGGTGGTTTCCAAACCATTGATGTTGTTCGTTCTGTAGGTGGTAACTGGAGCACAACTCTGCTACCTGCGTCAGGTTCAGTTATTGGTCATATCGCTACTGGTTTTGCAGAAGGTTCTGCTGGATCAGGCGGTTTCCGTACTTACCTACCTACTGCTGATTACAATGTAACTTCTATCCTGCGTCGTGGTTTCAAAGTAACCCGTGATGCTATGGCACAGAAGACTTGGATTGATGACAAGACTTGGCAGTATAAGAACGAAGATTTTGAGCAGAAAGAATTCATGCGTGATGTTGAAGCTCTCGCTCTCTTCGGAAAGCGTTTCAAGAGCACTTCTCTTCAGGGTGTTAACCAGACTCGTGGTCTTATGGAGTACGCAGCAGGTTCAGGTCAATCTGTAACCTTTGCTTCTTCTGTAGGTGTACAAGAGTCTGATTGGCAGCAACTGCTTCAGGGTCTCTACAACCAGAATGGTTCTAACGATCTGATCGCTCTTTGCGGTCGTAAGATTCTGTTTGATACTCAGAACGCTCTTGCTGATCGTTACCGTGCTATTCCTAATTCAGAGAAGCCAGCAGAACTTGCAGGTCTGAACTTCCAGTCTTACGAGATTGCAGGTAAGCGTGTACACTTTGCTTACTACGAATTGTTCAGCGATACAGCTATCGTTCCTACAGTAGCTCCGGGCGCAGATGCTCGTGATTTTGAAAACCTTGCACTTGTGCTTGATTTCCAGAACATCCCCGGTGCAGGTCGCAACATTCAGATGAAGTACCGTTCAGGTGCTAAGATGATCCAGAAGTTTGTAACTGGTATGGCTTCTCCTCAAATGGAAGTAAGCAATGCTTTTGACGGACTTCAGGGCGAACTGCTCACTGAATTCATGCCTGTTTGCTATCAGCCAAACAAACTTGGTTTGATCTACGCAAACTCTTAATAATTAATACCACGGGGGCTTCGGCCCTCGTGGTTTTATTAAAACTTTAAACATTATGAAAAAACCATTTAACAGTAATAATTTAACCTATTTCGTTCTTACAGGTATAGGTCTTGAGAAAATCAATCGTGGTGGTACTCACTCCATGAGCACTTATGTAGATTATGCAGGTGCTTTTGGATCTCCGGGTGCAACAATACGATATGTGACATCAAGAGATGACCGAGGACGAGACAAAGGTAAATATTTCACATGGAGCGAATCTCATAGAAGATTTGTTGTTCGTGAAGGAGAGCGTGATATAAACGGTATCACTCAGTATGATTTTCTGAGGAATGCACCAGAGTGTGAGGGATCACCAAACGGAAGTTATTCTCCCGATGGTACTCAGACTAACATTCTATACAGAGAAATGAATACAGCTAAAGATGCAGAGGTTGCATTGGAGGCAGATCAGGTCAGGATTCTTGCACAGGCTAACGCTCTTTCGCTTGAGCTTACTGTTCTTGCGGAAGTAGCAGCACACATCGGAATCTTTGCCAGCAAGGATGATCCTAATAACCTTCAAATGAAGGTAAGGGTTGTAGACTGGGCAGGCAAGCATCCGGCAGACTACTGGGCTGTTCTGAACTCTGGAGACCGTGAGGTTAGGGCTGTGATTCGCAAAGCGATTGCAGATTCAATCCTCAGCGTTAAAGGCACAATTATCATGTGGGAAGAAACCGTGATAGGTGCTGACGAGAATGCAGCTGTATCTAAACTGATGAATGATCCGGCAATGTTCTCTGCTTTGAAAGAAAAGATAGACTTCAAAGGTGTACCTAGAAAAGTAGGCAGACCTAAGAAGGCTGAATAATAAGCGTTCCTAAAAGTGGGGGGAAACCCCTACTTATAGGAATTTCTAACGAACAAGGCTCTTGCAAAAACACTAAAGATGGAACCGCAAGAAATTAAAATAGCAGCGTTGGAAATTAAAGTAGACGGCCTGTACAACAAGCTGGAAGAGTTTGAGAACTCGCAAAAGGAATTCAATCATAATCTTGATGTAGAAATACAGAAGATTTCCCGTGGACTCTACGGAGACGAGCATAATCTAAATAAAGGTCTTATTGAAAGACTGAATGAGCTTGAGAAGAGAGTATACGAATTGGAGGAAGACAGCGACACTAAAGAGATCAAAGAAAACACAGTAAGCAAAGTATTTGCTGTGACATGGAAAGTAACAGCCAGTACTATAATGGTATGGTTGACACTAAAGCAGGTAATCGGAGTAGACACACTTTTCAACCTGATTAAATAAACAATAATGGCGAATACACTAGAATTTGTAATTGATTCAATCACGGCAGACAGAACAACTGCGGTATTAAAAGACAATACTACTTATACAACTCCTGTTCGTACATCAACTGCTCTTTATGCAAAGGGACAGAAGATGAGCTCTGACAGTACTGTTGATACAACATTAACCGTTACTGGTAACAATACAAGCCCTATTTCAGCATCACTTACTCAGTTTAATGTGACGCTGACCGTAGACGGCTGGTATCGTTTTTTGATTGTTTCTATTCCGGTATGGACAGCCGCAACATATGCAATTTATGATGCTGTTTACAATGCAGGAGTGGTTTACAGATCAAAGGTAGGATCAAATGTAACATCAACAGCAGCTGATCTTTTGGTTACAGCTAATTGGGAGGTTATATCAGACCCAGCTACGCTT
>Ga0315909_10004134_pt1 | contig 17262 bp, 30 predicted proteins | sample LakEriMetagenome_11_FD_203527 | JGI IMG/M metagenome (GOLD analysis project Ga0315909, IMG submission 203527) | Freshwater fungal communities from buoy surface, Lake Erie, Ohio, United States - Buoy 2 MA125 | ecosystem: Environmental > Aquatic > Freshwater > Lake | place: USA: Lake Erie, Ohio...
GAACCCGACTACCTTCCAGAACTGATTAAGGGGGTAGCATGCGCCCAGTCCGTACAGCACTAACGGGACTGGGGGCTTCGGCCCCCATTCCTCTCGATATCAATCAGTCACCGTTTAATGTCAGTGTCGCAGTGGCACTGACAGCCGGGGCGAACCTGACGTATACCGTAGAGCACACCTACGACGATGTTTATGCCGCAGGGTTTGACCCGTCTACGGCTGTCTGGTTTTCTCAGGCTGGATTGACGACCAAAACGACTTCACTGGATGGTAACTACAACTACCCAGTGCGGGCTGTCCGGTTGAATATCACTCTGTACACCAGCGGTCAGGCGACGATGACTGTCATCCAAGCTGGCATGCCGGGGAGGTAATGATGAGTATTGACATTGGGGCCCTTCGGCAGTTTGAGGCGTCTTGGAAACCTGTCCTCGACTCGATTCCTGCTGTTATTGAGATGTCGCAGCAGCGCAACGAACTTGAGAAGGCAGTCGAAGCCAAGCGCAAAGAGTTTGCTGCTACGGAGCAAGAAATTAAGGAGGCTTACGTAGAAGCAGACAGGCGTTTGTCTGAAGTGAATAGTCAGATGGAACAGGCTATCAAAAGCAAGCAGGATGTGCTTGATGAGACCGCCCGCTTGGTTGAGGCGCGGTCTCTGGAAATCGCAGAAGCTGGCGCTACACGCAAGAAAACTCTGGCGGCTACGGAAGCAAAACTTGCCGCAGTTGAAGCAAAACTTGCCGCAGTTGAAGCAGGTATTGCGGAAAAGGTCGCTGCGTGTGATGCGGAGATTGAAGCTAAAAAGGCCGCTGCGGAGGCTGCTCTTGCTGAAGTCGAGGCCAAGCGTAAAGCCGCTGAATCCGTACTTGAGTCTCTCCGAGCCAAGTTGGGGTAAAGCGTGTCAGTCAGCGGCGTAAGTTACGTCCAAGGGCTGGATAGTGGTGAATATGACTTTACCCATGTGGTATCGACAGTCACTGCTTCCGGCTCTACGACTATCTACACCCCCGCTGCGGGCAAGCGCCTGCGCCTGCGGTGGATCTACACCTTGAACGACCCCGGTTCTACCGCTTCGCCTTTGATTAGGATCTTTCTCGGCGCAGAAGAAAAGTTCCGGGTTTACGCGCTTAGCAAACGGCAGTTCTGTACGGGGCCGGTAAACGGCGCTTTGATTATCAACCTCAGTGAGGCTGCTGAAGTGGCCGTAACTGCCCTAATAGAAGAGTTCTGACATGGCAACGTACAATAAATTTCAAGACTTCTCTGAACAGCTTGTTATTGGCACTCATGACTTTGACACCAACGTGTTCAAGGTCTACCTGTCCAACACCGTGCCTTCGGCTTCTGCTGATGCGATTAAAGCTGATCTCCCTGAGATTACCGCAGGTAACGGCTACACCGCTGGTGGCGCTACCACGACCATTACGGTTGCTGAAGTAACAGGCACTACGACCGTTTCCGGCACTCAGGTAGTGTTCACGGCTTCTGGTGGCGCGATTGCGGCTTTCCAGTATGTTGTGCTGTACAACGATACCGCTGTTAACAAGAACCTTATCGCGTGGTGGGACTACGGCAGTGCGTTGACGCTTAACAACGGCGAGTCCTTTACCGTCAAGTTCTCCAACACCACTCCCGGCGCTATCTTCACTCTGGCTTGATAGGGGCGGTCCATGCCTATCGTCTACCGCAACGTCAAAGGCTCGGCGCTTACTTACGCCGAGTTGGATGGCAACTTCTCTACACTCGCCGGTAGGACTGATCTTGCGTGGGCGCAGGTTGGCAGTGAGCCTTCTATCGAGTCTGGCACGGGTAACCCACCAGAACTAGCCCCGTTCATTGGCGGCATCAACGCTTGGTCTTACAGCGCAACGTCCATGACTGAGGCGTTTTCGACCAGCGACTTGCCGTTTGACTGGTGCCCCGGTACTGATCTTGTCTACGGTATTCACTGGTCGCCGGGGAACAGTACGTCCACGGGCACGGTACGGTTTGGGCTTGAGTTCACTTACGCATGGGCGTACGGGCAAGGCGCAGCATCAGTTTTTCCTGCTACGACCACGATTTATGTTGAGCCTACGATCAGCACAGGCGTGGCGTATGAGCATTACCTGAACTTTAACGCGCCGGCAAATAATTTCCCCGGTAGTCTGGCGCAACAGAACATGCGGTTCTTGGTACGCATCTTCCGTGACGGCGGGCATCCTAACGATACGTTCCCTGATCCAGTCTTCATTCTTGCGACAGATCTGTTTTATCAGACAGACCGCTTTGGTGTGCCAAATAAGTCGCCGCCGTTCCCCACAACGCCTATTTCGTAAGGGGTAGCCAATGGCTCTTGGCACCCCAGTAGCCGCAGCAGCAGCCTATTCGGCGCTAAACGGCACCACTGTCACACCGGCTTATCCGGCGGGCATACTTGCCACTGACGTTGTTCTGCTGTTTGTTGGTCAAAAGCCCGGTAGCGCAAACAGCGGCACTAATCCGGCCCCAAGCGGTTGGACGCTCCGCGAGGAGTTAACTGGCGCGGGTGGCTACGGCGCTACGCTGGGTGCTGACACCGGCAACACGAACCTGCGGGTGTTTTCGTGGAATACGCCGATTGCGGGACAGACGGGTAACCTGAACGTTTCGCTTGGTAACAGTAACGTCGCGTGGGCGTTTATCGTTCGCATCCCCACGGGCGGCGGTGCGATCAGTTACGGATCGGCTGACGGTCAGAGGACGACGACTCCCACCTCACCGATGACGGTGGCGCTGACCAACGGCGCAACAGCAACAAACTTCGAATCGGGTGACCTCGCCATCTGGGCGATGTGTATCCCGACCGACGTTCAAACTCCGGCTCAGTTCAGCAACCACTTAGCCACGGCGACCGGTGCGACCTTTGCTGCTGGCGTCGAGATCAACGAACCTGATTCGACCACTGGTAACGACATTGGTGGCTTCAGTGCGTATGCGTCTGTCAGCAGTGGCAGCAGTACGGCAGCACCCAGTGTAACGGTCACGCTGGCGGGTACGCTCACCAACGTGCGCGGCCCGGTGGTCATGCTGCGGGTGCGAGAAATCCAAGCGATCTCGTTCAACGCTGAAGTTGGGTCTTACAGCATCACTGGGCAGGCGGCTACTACTGCCGCTTCACGCTTGTTCAACGCCGAGGCTGGGGCGTATAGCCTGACCGGGCAGGCGGCTACGCTTGCGCTATCTAAGGAACTTTCTGCTAACTCAGGCTCCTACGCGATCAATGGGCAGGCGGCAGACTTTGTTTTAGCTAAGGCCATCTCCGCTGATGCGGGTTCTTATTTACTGACAGGGCAGTTAGCAGCCCTTCTTCGTTCCACTGTTTTTTCTGCCGATACGGGCGCGTATGTAATTACGGGGCAGGCAGCGACTCTTTCCCGCGCAGCCAACTTTTCCGCTGACGCAGGCACCTACGTTGTCACAGGCCAGCCTGCAAGTTTATTTACCGCTTCGGTATTTAGTGCTGATTCAGGTACGTACAGTATTACGGGTCAGGCGGCAGATCTTCTGTATGTACCTGTTGCTACGTTTGACGCTGAGTCTGGTAGCTATGCTGTAACGGGGCAAGATGCCACGCTGATCCGGGCGCAGATTTTTACCGCAGGGCTCGGTCAGTATTCAATCAGCGAAGACTACGTAGACCCCGGATACAACGAGCCCGGATACACCAGCGGTACTAGTGCGGCGCTGCTTCGTTCGCTGCTGTTTAATTCTGAGGCGGGCAACTACGCTATCACGGGGCAGGACGCAGGCTTGTCGCTCGACACGCTGCTGAACGCCGAGGCTGGGGCGTACAATATAAGCGGTCAGGCCGCTTCGCTGCTATCCGCAGCGTCGCTCTTTGCCGATGCGGGCACTTATGCTATAAGCGGTCAGGCCGCTAGCCTGCTATCAAGTTCACTCTTTAATGCAGCATCTGGTTCGTATTTGATCTCCGGGCAGGATGCTACTCTCTTCCCAGCTACGCTCTATCCCAACCCAGCCGACGTCCGACAAGGCGTTGTTTACGGGCCCGATGGCATCTATACTGGGACTCTAGTTGTGGGTGGCAACGCTGTAATCTACCTTTTTGACGACTAACGGGCAAAGTCAATGGCTATCACGAATCTGGACCAAGTAATTGCTGGGGCACAGATCCCTCAGTTCTATATCAAAGCGCTGTCTGGTACGTTGGTTGCTGGTCGCCCGTACTCCACGTTTTATACAGCGGGCATCCCCGGCCCCGCCGTTGCGCCCACTCCCGGTATTAGCGGCGCGGCACTTACTTCTTACGCAGGGCAGTTGCCGTTTACCAATCCGGCAAGTGGAAACTCTTATCTGGCCCGCTTTGTTGGCATTTCATCCGCGCAGATCGGCACCGTTACGCTGGCCGATAGGCTCTGGCATAACAGCGGCATTACAATCACTTCTACCTCTCCGCAGACTGTCAATAGCGTAGCTTTCCCGGCGAGGGATTCCAGTGGCACCGTTAATGGCGCTGGAGTTGTGCTGGGGGTTGAAGTATCTACCGTGACGGGTGCTGGAACCCCCACAATCACGGTTTCTTATACCAATAGCGTTGGAGCCGCTGGCCGCACGGGCACCAATATCATTGCCACGAATGCGACCTCCGCCGCTGGTACGTTCTACCCGATCAGTTTGCAGGCTGGCGACTTGGGCGTGCAGTCAGTTCAGTCCGTTACGCTCAGCGCTACATGGACAAGTGGTGTTATTCATCTGGTTGCGTACAGGCCACTTGTATCTGTGCAGTGCCCCGCTTCCGGTTCTGCCGCCGCTGTAGACGCGCTGACTAGCGGTATGCCTCGGATGTTTAACAATACGGTACCTTTTGTTATTTTTCTACCCCAAACAACTACTACTACCTCGATTCAAGGATCAATGACGGTTACACAGGGGTAAGTCATGGCCATCACTACTCTTGCTCAGGCGGCGAGTGGGCTTTTGCCTCCTGTCAACACAATTAAAGTTGACCTTGCGGGGCCGCTTAGCTCTAACCAAAGTGGATGGATTTCGCTTTGGTATTATGGCGCATACCCTCCTGCGGCAACCTTAAATACTAGTGGGCTAGCCGGGCAGGCGCTGTATTCCTCCCCCGCTGGGGTGCCTTTTCCAAATCCCCCTAGTGGAAACACTTACTTATCCCGTTTTTCGTCCAGTTTTTGGGCTGAACAGAACGAGCATAGTTACTGTTATTATTTATTGGATAGGCTTTGGGAAAATTCTGGCCTTTTACCCGGCGTATTAACCACTCAAACTGTTAACAGCGTCCCGTGGCCCGCTAGGGATATAAACGGCTCCTCATCAGGTAACGGTGTATATGTAGCGCTTGAGTTTCCTACTTCTACCAGCTCGGGGTTTTCGGTAGAGATTAATTATACCAATAGTGTTGGTATAAGCGGGCGTATCGCGCAAAACATTACCCGCCCCAGCAGTATAGCTGCGCTCAAATCGGTAATGCTTTTTGCTCTGGAGGCTGGGGATGTAGGTGTCCAGTCTGTACAAAGTGTATCTTTTGCTGCTGGGGGTTGGAGTGGTGGAACCGCTAATTTGTTTGCTTACAGGCCGATTATCATTACGAGTTCATTTAGCGGAAACACAGTGTTGTCTTCGGAAGAAGACATTTTTAATTTAGCTGCTCCTCGAATATTTGATGATAGTGTACTGATGTACTTAAAATACGTAATTACGTCAGCTAGTTTAAGCTATTACGATCAAATAAACTATCAGTTTACCCAAGGCTAGTCGTGGCTATTACTACATTGAGTCAGGCAGTAGACGGTATGTTGCCCCCCATAGAGGTGGTAAAACAGCCCCCTACTATTTCCACTCTTGACATGACTTGGAATACTAGCTGGTATAACACTGGCTATCCTACACCGGCTTCAACGTCGCTATCTGGCACCCTTGCTGGCACTGCACTTACTTCTGCTACAGGCCAAATGCCCTTTACCAACCCCGCAGCGGGCAATACATATTTAGCCGCTGTTCGCAGAACGTCTAATTCCCCCCCTACTTCTCTGGCCTCTCAAGGTAGTTTTTTTATAATTGACCGTTTATGGGAGAGTTCTGGTACCGCCGCAGTTTTAACCCCGCAGACAGTTAATAGCGTTACTTGGCCTACCCGTGACATAAACGGTTCCTCTTTAGGAGAGGGGGTATTTGTAGCTCTGGAGATTTATAATCCCAGTACCCTCGGCGGTACACTGCCTACTGCGTCCATCTCCTACACTAACAGCGCTGGTGTAAGTGGGCGAGCTGGTGTAATGATGGCGAATGATTTTGTTACGACCGTAAGGCATTTTGCTATTTATCCGTTTAGTTTAGATTCTGGAGACACGGGCGTTCAGTCTATTCAGACTTTGACTTACCTAACTGACGCAAACAGCCGCTTAAGGTTAATTGCGTTTAGGCCAATTTGTATTGTTCCTCCGTTTAATCAAAAAGGTGCGCGTACTGCTGGAGACATCATAACTCTCGCCGCCCCACGCCTTTTTGATAACTCAGTATTGCAAACTCTGTTTCTCTTCGCGGGTTATTCTTTTGGTTTTCAAGGCGGGGACTCCGGCGCTACAACGATTCAGTACACTCAGGGCTAAATCATGGAACTTAGCAAACAAGAGTTTATCGACCGCTTTACCCATGCGGAGTTTGTCGGGGTTCTGAACTCCGCCAAGACTAACGTAGACGTAGAGGCGTGGCTTTTCCGGTTTAATAACGTAACTGACAAGATCAACACACTTGATTCACGCACTCTCGCGGGGCTTGACCTACTTGTTACGGCTGGTGCTTTGACGCAAGCCCGTGCTGATGAGATCTCTGGGCGGGTGTGGGGCGCGTGGACGGTAGGGCAGAACGTGCGTGTTCTCGCTCCATTTGACGTAACTTACCCCGGCGAATACCCTATTCAGGAGTTTGATGTCGAGCACGGGACGATCCTCGTGTCTGGTACGTCGTTTGACCCGCAGTACGTGGAGGCTGTGTAAATGGCAATCACTAGTATGGATGGGGTAATCGCCGGTGGTAGGCCACCCATTTACTATAGATCTACAATTAGCGGGGGGCTTGGGGAGCCGCCGTGGTTTACCCCATTTTACTTAGCTAGCATTCCCGGTGCTGCTGCCGCCCCGACTTCGGGCATGTCTGGCACTGCGCTTACTTCTTACCCCGGACAGATTCCATTTACCAACCCTCCGGTGGGGCAGTCAACTTATCTTACCCGCTTTTCAGCTAACCCGCTAAGGAGCGGCGGCGGGGCTATGCTGGCGGATAGGCTCTGGCACAGCAGTGGGATTAACCTAAATACTCCGGCTGTACAGACCGTAAACTCCGTTGCTTTTCCGCCTCGAGATGTAAATCAATCTTCTGACGGAGAGGGCGTTTACATCGCAGTTGAGATTGCTACTACTCTTGGGTCAGGTAACGCAGTATTTGAACTGTCCTATACTAACAGCGCGGGCGTCGCGGGACGGCTTGGCTACACCATACCGGATAATATTGGATCGAGCCAACCAAGCGGCACTTTCTGTTGTTTTAGTTTGCAGAGCGGGGATTCCGGGGTTAGGTCTGTTCAGTCTATTCGTTTGACTGCTGGCGGGTATCTAGTTGGGACAATGGGTCTGGTAGCGTATAGGCCGATTTCTTTAATCACCTGTATACCAAACGCCCTTTCTTTGGGCGTAGATTGCCTGACCGGGGCCATGCCGGAGTTGTTTAATGACTCAGTGCCATTCCTTGTATTTAGACCGGACACCAATACAGCAACAGAATTTGAATCTTTGATTGTTTTTTCCCAAGGCTAATTATGGCTATCGCTAACGTAAACGGAGTAATTGCGGGGTGTCAGCCGGGCGTATTTTTTTATAAAAATTTGTTCGTTCCTGTTGTGAACAGGCCGTTTTCTTTATTTTATCAGTCAGGGATCCCCGGCCCCGCAGTTGCTCCAACCCCCGGTATTAGTGGAGCGGCACTGACTAGCTATCCGGGGCAACTACGTTTTGTAAACCCCGGTGCGGGAGAAACCACCTATTTGGCAAGGTTTAGCACCCTCGCTTATAGGGTAACAGGCACTGCTTTGCCTCCCGGCTCAGTAATGCTGGCAGATAGACTTTGGCATAACAGCGGCATTTCTATTACGTCTTCCGCCTCTCAAGCAGTAAATTCTGTCGCCTTCCCGCCTCGTGATGCTAACGGTACCACTAACGGGCTCGCCGTACTTTTGGGCCTAGAGATTAGCACCGCGACCTCTGGTGCAGTGACACCGACAATAACTGTCGAGTACACAAATGAAAACAACGTAGCCAGAACCATTGCCGGGGGCACTGCGGCTACTACGACACTTCCGACTGGCTCAACCACTGCTGGCACTTTTACTTATTTGAACCTGTACGGTTCTGATCGAGGCGTCAGGTCAATTCAAAATATTACGTTCACAACCCCCTATAGCAGCGGGGTCGCGCATCTGGTTGCCTACAGAAAGATTGCCTCTGTCTTGTTGGGTTACGCAGACGTACCAAACGACGTAAACCCTCTAACTGGAGGTATGCCGGTTATGTACGACAATACAGTGCCGTTTGTCGTTATGACGCCCACTCAGGATATTGACACTTATTGTCAAGGTATGATGACGGTTACGCAGGGGTAAGCATGGCTATTTCTACTTTGGATCAGGCAATTACGGGCCTTCTACCTACCTATTCTTTGTTTAGGAATATAGCTAATCGACAAAACAATGATACTCGAATTCTGTATTCTTTTTTTAGTCCTGGGGTTCAGCCCTCTGCGGCTTCTGGAAACGTACTTTTAAACTCTGACGCTGGGGCCATACCCTTTTCTAATCCGGTCTCTGGTAATACGTATCTCGCTGGGCTAAAAGTCAGCCCGATGAGTAACTTTACGCTTACGTCCAGAAAAATATTAATGGTAGACCGTTTGTGGCACGGACTTCTTTCAAGTACAACCTCCCTGCAAACGGTCAACAGCGTTACATTCCCGGCTAGAGATAATAACGGCTCAACTAATGGGGATGGAGTATATTTGGCTATTGAAATTGGTCCTACTGGAAACGATGGAGCACCAGATTGGGGTGTTACTGTAACTTATACAAATAGCGCAGGAGTTGCTGGTAGAACGGCGACAGTGTTGTCCCCTTATGTACAAGGTTTCTCACGAGAATATCGTTGGTTCCCCCTAAAACTTCAGAGCGGGGACGTTGGGGTTCGTTCTGTCCAAGATGCTACGTTTACTGCGGCAATCGGTGTAAACACTAACATCGTTGCCTATCGAGTGCTAACACAACTGTATTGTCAGACCACGGCGGACGGTACTGGTGTTGCTGACGTAGTAAGTTTGGGTATGCCAAGAGTTTATAACGGTAGCTACCTCATGTTTGTTTACGGAAACTACCTTAATAGCTCAATAGATATCGCCTCTAGTTTTGAAGTAACCTTGACGCAAGGCTAAAACATGCTTGGTTACGGCGCATTCCCTACTACATCCTCGTGGTGGTCCACAGGGACGCCGCTTTTACGCCCCGTTATCGCTTTTGGCGACTTAACCAACGTAGAAGGGGTCTCTCAGTCTGAGTGGTTTTTCGGCCCTGTTGTTTACGAGGACGCTGGTTTAGGCGCGTACCCACTAAGCTCTGCTTGGACTGGGGTAACTAGTGGGTATTTTGCGCGGCAGGTTCTTAACTTTTCTGACCTAGATGACGTAGAAGGTAGCACCCAGTCCCTTTGGTTTTTTGGGGAGTACGTCCCCGTCGCTCCGACTTTGGATCTGGAAGTTGGGTCTTACAGTATTACAGGGGAAGCCGCTGAGCTTGTCCGTACGGGGATTTTGCCGACGGATAACTACATCTCCGAGGCTACTAGTGGTGTATCGACTCTCTCCAACACCATGGAGAGCTTCTTTACCATGGCGGAAAACGCATCTGCTGCCGATACCATCACCAACGCCAAAGTAATAGATGTTGCTATGAGCGAGGGCGCTACGGCGGAAGATACTCCGGGCCGTACATGGAACCCAATCAACACCCCGCAAACGACAACGTGGACGCTCATTCAGACCCCTTGACGGGGGCTTGTAGGGACGGTACCTACCGTCTATACTTCGCTTAGCATCGTCTATCTGACGGACTAGTTATGGCAAAGACCCCCGCTTGGACTCGCAAGGAAGGCAAATCCGAAAAGGGTGGCCTTAACGCCAAGGGCCGTGCTTCTTACAACGCCGCCAACCCCGGCAAGCCGGGACTCAAAGCCCCTCAACCTGAGGGCGGCTCCCGCCGCGACTCTTTTTGCGCCCGGATGTCCGGTATGAAGAAGAAACTCACGAGCGCCAAGACAGCCAACGATCCCAACAGCCGGATCAATAAATCGCTTAGGGCATGGAACTGCTGAAATGGAACTCAGTATCTGGAACACCGTGTTGTCGGTGATTATTGGGCTGTTGTCTTGGGTTCTGAAGGAAAAGTCTACTGAGCTTAAGCGGGTTGAGATTCTGCTCAACAAGACCCGAGAAGAGATTGCTCGGGAATACGTTACCAAGGTAGAAGTCCATAACGACATCAATCGAGTGCTTGATAGGCTTGACAGGCTGGAAGCAAAGATTGATACCTTCATAAAAGGCGGTGCTCGTGCCTAGTACCAGTCAGCGGCAGCATAATCTGATGGCTATGGTCGCAAATGACCCGAAAGCCGCAAAAAAGACTGGCATTCCTCAGTCAGTTGGGGAAGAATTTGTAAAGGCGGATAAGGGCCGTAAGTTTGGTGGCCCGCGCCCAGATCTTCAACGTGTTAACAAGCCGAATACCCAGCATGGCAAATCGGCACTTTTCAGCAAGGGTGGCGAAATGAAAGAGTCCAAGGCAATGATGAAGAAAGAAGTTGGCTTCATGAAGGCAAAGGGTGCCCCGAAGTCAATGATTAAGCACGAGATGAAGGAAGCCGGTATGAAGAAGATGGCTTCTGGTGGTTTCGTCCGCGCAGCCGACGGTGTTGCTTCCAAGGGTAAAACCAAGGCCAAGCAGATCGCTATGAAAAAAGGCGGTAAGTGCTAACTATGGACAAGCCCAAGACTCCCCCGCCTCCCCAGCCTCCGCCCGACCCTAAAGCCGAGACTGCTGAAGAGCGCATGGTTCGTGAGGCTAAGCAGGACGCCGCTAACCAGAAAGGCTATGAGGCCGCTACCAAGCCAGACCGTTTGAAGAAAGCGTTTAAGGCGGGTGGTATGGTGGGCTCCGCTTCCAAGCGTGCTGACGGTTGCGCTCAGCGTGGCAAGACTAAAGGTCGGATGGTATAACCATGATGTCCTCACGTGGGATGGGGGCCATAAGCCCCTCCAAGATGCCCAAGGCAACTCGCAAATCAAGGCGAGACAATACTGATTTCGATCAGTATGCCGAGGGCGGCGAGGTTAAGTCCCGTGTGAATCAGGCTGGTAATTACACCAAGCCGGGTATGCGTAAGTCGCTGTTTGAGTCTATCAAGTCTCGCGCTACGCAGGGCACCGCCGCAGGGCAATGGTCAGCCCGTAAAGCGCAGTTGCTGGCAAAGCAGTACAAGGCTAAAGGCGGAGGCTATAAGTGAAAGCCCCCCAGCAGTCACTAAAAAACTGGACTGCTCAGAAATGGCGCACGAAGTCAGGCAAACCCTCAAGCGAGACTGGCGAGCGATACCTTCCCGTAAACGCGATCAAGTCCCTGTCCCCCGCCGAGTACGCTGCGACCACCCGCGCTAAACGCGCTGGCAAGGCTAAAGGCAAGCAGTTCGTATCTCAGCCCAAGACCATAGCCAAAAAGACTGCAAGGTTTAGATAATGTCTACGACAGGCACCTCGACGTTTAATCTGGACATCAACGATCTCATTGAAGAGGCGTTTGAGAGGTGCGGCCAAGAACTTCGCACGGGTTATGACTTCCGCACGGCTCGACGCAGCCTGAACCTTCTGACTATTGAGTGGGCAAATCGCGGTATCAACCTGTGGACGATTGAGCAAGGCCAGCTTCCGCTGTACCCCAACCAAGCAATCTACTCCTTGCCTGTGGACACCATTGATCTTCTGGATCACGTAGTCCGAACGGGAACTGGTACAAATCAGATCGACATCAGCATCAACAGGATCTCGGAGTCCACGTACTCTACGATCCCTAACAAGAACGCTACGGGTCGCCCGATTCAGGTGTGGATCAATCGTCAGTCTGGCGAGTCCAACACAACCACGGCTACGCTGACTTCTACGATTGGTTCTACCGATACTACGATTGCCGTTACCGGCGCTTCGTCTTTGCCGTCCGCAGGGTTTATCAAGCTGGACAACGAAACGATTGGGTACTCGGCCATCAGTGGCAATAACTTGCTCTACTGTGGTCGTGGACAGAACGGCACTACGGCGGCATCTCACACCGCTGGCGCTAGCGTTACACTTCAGAACTTGCCAAACATCAATATCTGGCCTGTGCCCAATCAAGGCGCAGTGGGTAACGCCTACTACACGCTCGTCTACTGGCGCATGCGCCGTATGCAGGACGCTGGTACGGGCACGAAGACTCAGGACATTCCGTTCAGGTTCATCGAATGCATGGTCGCTGGGCTTGCGTATAAGATGGCAATGAAACTGCCGAACATGGACCCCGGTCGCATGGCCGTGCTTAAAGCAGAGTATGACCAGCAGTGGCAACTCGCTTCCGATGAAGACCGGGATAAAGCGAGCCTTCGCTTCGTCCCACGCTCTATGTTCTATGCCTGATTATGGCCGGACCAAAGTTTGCCTCTGCCAAGAACTCGATTGCTGAGTGTGATCGGTGCGGGCAGCGCTATAAGCTAAAAGAACTTCGTAAGCTCGTAGTCAAGACGAAGCTCACTAGTATCAAAGTATGCCCTGAGTGTTGGGAGCCAGATCAGCCTCAATTGCAGTTGGGCATGTACCCAGTCTACGATCCCCAAGCTGTGCGCGATCCTCGTCCAGACACTAGTTATTATCAGTCTGGAATTAACGCAGAAGGCAGTCGTGTCTTTCAGTGGGGCTGGAATCCTGTAGGCGGGTCAAGGGCAAATGATGCTGGATTGACCCCGAATAACTTGGTACTCTCTGTGCAAGTAGGTACCGTTACCGTAGTGACTGCTTAGGAGCAATCATGGACTCTATGAAGAAGATCGCCAAGACTGAAGTCAAGGCTCACGAAAAACGCATGCATGCTAAAGGCATGAAAAAGGGCGGAGTTACGTCGCTCGACATGAAGAAGTATGGCCGCAACATGGCCCGTGTAATGAACCAGCGGAGCAAGTAATGGCTAAGTTCAGCATGAAGGTTAAGGGCAAAGAGATCGGCCCAGCTTACGTTTATGCGCCTCCGCATACGATGCAGGGCAGCGAGAATATTGACCTGAGCAACTCTGGCTACGGTAAAGGCAATCGTTACCGCGCTAACGATGTCAACATGAGTGTTGGTAATATCGCCCGTAATGACTATGCTGAGCCTAAGACTGCGGGTACCAAGACTCGTGGTAACGGTGCTGCGATCAAGGGCGTTACTGCTCGGGGACCGATGGCGTGAACTATAGCGAGTTGTCTGGGGCTATCCAGAGTTATACGGAAAACCAATTTCCAGATACTTATCTGGCGGATGGTTCGACGGTTTCGTCAGCCACCCAGATCGCTCGCTTTGTTCGACAAGCTGAGCAGCGGATTTACAACTCGGTTCAGTTCCCCTCCCTACGTAAAAACGTAACGGGGTATGTGGGTGTATCTAATAAGTACCTCGCTTGCCCAGACGACTTTCTGGCCGTGTACTCTCTCGCTGTTGTTGATAACGACGGTTCGTACGAGTACCTGCTTAACAAAGATGTTAATTACATCCGTCAGGCGTACCCCAGCCCTACTGATACTGGCAAGCCCAAGTATTACGCTTTATTCGGCCCGTACGTTCTGGACGAAGTTATTTCCCGCGAACTAGCGTTTATCTTCGGGCCAACTCCTAGCGGTGCATATCAACTGGAGTTGCACTACTACTATTACCCAGAGTCGATCACAACGGCTTCTTCTGGGCAGTCTTGGCTAGGCGACAATTTTGATTCTGTGCTTCTGTACGGCTCTCTTGTTGAGGCGTACACCTTTATGAAGGGCGAAGCCGATCTCGTCGCTCTATATGAGACGAAATACAAAGAAGCCCTTGCCCTTGCTAAACGTCTTGGGGATGGTATGGAGCGTCAGGATGCGTATCGTTCTGGACAATACCGCCAGCCGGTGACCTGATATGGCCCTTATTCAAACCGCTACCAACGCATTCAAGACAGGCTTGGCGACAGGCTCGTACAACTTTGCGTCTGATACGTTTAAAATCGCGTTGTATACGAGCGCTGCTAGTCTGGATGAGACCACAGCGGCGTACACTTCTGTAGGGGAAGTTGTTGCTGGTGGATATGTGGCAGGTGGAGAAGCGCTGACTGTATCTCTAGCGCCCACTGTGGGTACGTCTGGGAATATTGCGTACTTGTCGTTTAGCAACGCTTCTTGGACGGCGGCGATTACTGCTCGCGGCGCGTTGATTTACAAAGTAGCGGCGGGTAACCCCACTGTATGTGTGCTGGATTTTGGGGCGGACAAAACGTCTACTTCTACATTTCAGGTGCAGTTCCCCCCTGCGTCCAACACCAGCGCTATCATCCGAATTAGCTAAGAGGCCATAATGGGCGAGAAAACTAAATCAGTTGACTCTGTAAGCGCTAGCGTAACTAGCGTTCGTCGGCACGAAAACAATGCTTCTGCGGGGGGCGTATTCCACGTAAAGTGCCATAGCGCCGACGGAGTCCTTAAGTGGGAAGCCCAGTCTCATAACCTAGTGGTCGATCAAGGGCTACAGGATATGAACAACAAGTATTTTGGCGGCTCAGTCTATACAGCCTCTTTTTTCCTTGGGCTTATTGCTGGCCCCGGATCGGGTACCGCATATAGCGGCAGCGACACGATGACTACCCATCCGGGTTGGGTTGAGTTCACCGATTACACGGGTACGCGCAAGGCCATGGCTTTTGGCGCGGCGAACTTCGACAATCCGTCTGTCGTGCCTAACACCTCAGTTGCGTTTTCGATCACCGCTACGGGTATCGTGGCTGGAGCGTTTCTCTGCACTACTACTAGCGGCACGGGTGGCATTCTGTTTTCAGAAGCGGACTTTCAGTCTCCCGGAGATCGCTCTGTGCAGAGTGGCGATATTTTGAATGTGGCGTACACCTTCAGTCTGGCAGCGAGCTAATAGATGCCTACCGCATATACACCCCTTCTAGGGTTCGCGCTTCCCGTAACCGGAGAGTTGTCCGGTACATGGGGGGACACGATAAACAGCTACATTACGGAGTATATCGACGCCTCCGTAGCGGGATCGTTGACGCTTTCGACCGATGCCAGCGTAACTCTGTCTATTACTAACGGCAGCGCGTTAGGTAGCACTTCCGCACAGTATTCCACGCTGAATATGATTGGTGTGAGGACGGCGGTTCGGGTTGTTACCCTTCCGCTGTCTAGTCGTAGCTACATTGTTTTTAACAGCACTACAGGTGGGTATAACGTAACAGTAGGTGGCGTGACCGTATATAACGGGGAGCGCTGCACGATTGCGTACAACACTGCTACGGGTGCTTATGAGAAAGTAAACTCTGACAAGTACGGGACTACGCAAGTTCCGGGTACAAACGATACTTCGTTTGCAACTACAGGGTTTGTGCAGGCTGCGGTTACAGCGTTTTTGAATGCGGTGTACCCGGTTGGGTCTGTGTACACAAACGCAGTAAATGGCACCAATCCCGGAACGCTTCTAGGCTTTGGTACTTGGACAGCGTTTGGCGCTGGTCGCGTTGCCGTTGGTTTTGACGCCGGTAATGCGTTGTTTGATTCGCCTGAAGAAACGGGCGGTAGCTATGACGCCACGCTTGTAAGCCACACGCACACGGCAACATCTGGGAATCAAAGCGTAGACCATACGCATACGTTTAGCGGTACGACTGCTGCGGTTGGTGACCACCAGCACCCGGAAATTCACTACTCGACAAACGGATCTGGCGACGGACCCGGACCCGGCGCTAGTTGTTGCGGAGGCGCTCAAATTACCTCGGCACTAAGTACAGGTAGTGCAGGGGCGCACTCTCACTCTTTCTCTGGAACAACTTCGGGCATGAGCGTAAGCCATAATCACGCGATTACTGTAGATTCGGCGGGTTCGTCCGGTACCAACGCAAACGTGCAGCCTTATATCACCGTGTATATGTGGAAGCGAACAGCATGAGCTTGCCTAACTTAGACTCCGAAGAAGTGCGTAATCGGCCTGAGTTTAATACCGACGCCTTCCGAAACGAAGAATCTTCTGCTGAGATGCTAGCCCGTAGGCGGGCGCTATGTGACGCATGTGAGCACAAAACCAGCGTCGGACTGTGCGGTAAATGTTTTTGCATAATCGCGCTTAAGACTAAATGGGCGTCTCAGAGTTGCCCTATCCATAAGTGGTAAGACGCAATATGTGGGTGGTGTTTTGTTATGTTCCCCAAACTTACCCCCGTGGTGCAGTTCCTGACTGCCTCGTTTGCCCTATCCGTAGGCGGGTATAGCGCTGGGGATAAGTTTGGATGGTTTGACCGCAGCATTATTGAGTGGGCACCGGAGCACTTTAGTATCAAGGATGCCAAGATCGGTGAGCCTGTGCAGGTGACGGTAGCCCGGATCAAGAAGCGCGATGACTGTTCGGTTGAAGGCTTTATCCCGACGGTGCGTGATGGATACGGGGTGATTCACGAAGCCACTCCCAGCATGTCGAAGTTCACCGGCCCCGCTGGCCCTGAGATTGATACCTTCACGTACCTGCTGAAGATTTCGGACAAAGAGCCCGTAAATCCCGGAAAGGCCACCCTGCTGGCGACCATCAAATATAAGTGCCCAGAGGGTGAGCGGACAGTAACTTACCCCCGGCACAAGAACCTGACGTTCAATTTAAAAGGCTAAGCATGCTCCCAATCGTCGCCTCTATCGTCTCTGGCCTGATCTCCAACGGTCTGCCTAAGATTGCCGACGCCGTGCTGGAAAAGGGCGTTGATTACGTCGAGAAAAAACTCGGGGTAGAACTCAAGCCAGAAGAAGAAATGACCCCCGACCATGTTGCTTCCCTGCGCGAGCGGGCCATGGAGCATGCTGAGTTCATGGTAGAACAAGAAGTTAAGGACAAGGCCAACGCCCGAGACATGGCAAAACACGCCATGTCCTCCTC
>Ga0315909_10004138_pt1 | contig 17254 bp, 17 predicted proteins | sample LakEriMetagenome_11_FD_203527 | JGI IMG/M metagenome (GOLD analysis project Ga0315909, IMG submission 203527) | Freshwater fungal communities from buoy surface, Lake Erie, Ohio, United States - Buoy 2 MA125 | ecosystem: Environmental > Aquatic > Freshwater > Lake | place: USA: Lake Erie, Ohio...
AGTCTTTACACGCTCAGACAGGTTTTTGAGTTTAGATTGTTACAAGAAACGGATGGTGCAGAGTGGGACAGCGCGGTCCAGCGCCTCAGCCTTCACGGTTGAAGCTGCTCAAAGGCGAGACCAGACCCAGCCGTGTTAACTACGAAGAGCCGCTTCCAAAGCGCGCTAACTTCTCTCCGCCAGAGGATTTGTCCGTCCAGGCTCGCGTAGTCTGGGAAGAAGTCATTGAGGCAGTGGCTCACACGGGCATGTTGACTTCGGCGGATCTTCATACGCTTCGGCTTTATTGCGAAGCGGCTGTTCGGTACAGGCAAGCGGAGCAAATGTATTTGGAGACTGGACCGCTCACGCGGGGTCAGAACGGCGAGGTCGTAAAGTCACCGCTCCACCAAATCGTTCGCGACAATGCCGTGCTTATGCTCCAGCTTGCCTCTAAGCTTGGACTAACCCCTGCGGCACGCAGCGGCTTGAGAGGTGAATTGGATGGCGAAGCGAACACGGCGGCAGCGAAACTTGACGCGCTCATCAGCGCAGCAAAGCGAGCACGCTAGCCAGGGCGATCAAGTCATTGACTTCATCCAGAACTTCTGCCGATTAACTAAAGGCGATGTTGCAGGACAACTTATACAACTGCGACCATGGCAAAAAACGCTTTTACGCGAACTCTACGCGACCGACGAAAACGGACTTCGTAAACACCGACGCGCACTCATTGGTCTACCTAGGAAGAATGGTAAATCACTTTTGGGTGCAGGCATCGCATTGCATGGCTTAATTCTTGATGAGCCAGGATCTGAAGTTTATGCTCTAGCTGGAGACAGACAGCAGGGGCGCATTATCTTTTCTGAAGCTGCACGCATGGTTCAGCTTGATCCAATCTTGAGCCAACGCCTGCGCGTAATGCGCGATGTGATTGAGTATCCAACGAACGGATCGGTGTTCCGCGTGCTCTCCGCCGACGCCTCCCGCGCTGAGGGTCTCAACCCTTCGCTGGCGGTCGTAGACGAGCTGCATGTCCAGCCAGACGATAGGCTCTGGAACACCATCAACCTGGGTTCTGGAACGCGCAAGCAGCCGCTGATTGTGGCGATCACAACGGCGGGAAGCCGCACCGACAGCCACGGGCAAGACACGATCTGCTACAAGCTCTGGCAATACGGGATGCGCGTCAAGTCTGGCGAGATTGAAGATCCAACATTCTTCTTCCGATGGTGGGGCGCTCCAGACGGCGCCGACTACCGCGACCCAGCGGTCTGGGCTGCTGCAAATCCAGCCTACGGCGATTACCTGAACCCAGAAGATTTTGAGAGCGCAGTCAAGTCCATTAGCGAAATGGAGCTGAGGACTAAGCGGCTAAATCAGTGGACCACAACGAACACTGCATGGCTTCCGCAAGGCGCTTGGGATCGTCTCGCAGTTGAACGACAGTTGAATAAAGGCGAAGAAGTAGTTCTTGCGTTTGATGGCGCCTTCTCAAATGACTGCTCAGCCATCACCGCGTGTACGCTAGACGGATACATCCAGACGCTTGCAATTTGGGAAAAGCCGATTGGCGATCCGCATTGGCAAGTTCCAATGGACGAAGTTGAAGCGAAGATGTACGACATCTGCAAGACCTATCAGGTGCGAGAAATCGCAGCTGACCCATACCGATGGGCTTCTGTCCTACAGAAGTGGGAAGCCGATGGCTTGCCAGTGGTCCTATACAGTCAAAATCCTGCGCGAATGGTGCCTGCCTGTGCGGGCTTCGCGGACGCAGTTGCACAAGAAAAACTTTCACACAACGGCGATCCAGTGCTTGCAAGGCATCTTGATAACTGCACTGTTAAGATTGACAGATTCGGTCCACGCGTAGTAAAAGAGCACAAAGGTAGCGCGAGGAAAATTGACGCAGCAGTGTGCGCGATCATGAGCTGGGACCGTGCAAAGTATCATTCGCAACATGTGGTAAAGAAGCCTACAGCGGAGTTTATAAGCCTGTGAGCAAATCAACCGCACTTGAACTTATCGGAGCCGCACTGATCGTCAGTGGGCTTGTACTTATTGAGCCGCTCAGCCTCCTGGTTGCTGCTGGCATCCTTCTTGCCGCTATCGGCTACAAGCGAGGTAATAACGAGTGAGCCTTCTACGACGAATCCTTGGCGAACAGGACCAGCGCGCGATCACGAATATTCAGGGTCTTAAATTTGACCGCGTTCCATTTGCGAACACGAGCATGGATGCTAAGGGCGCGCTTGCACTAAGCAGCGCATGGGCATCGGTGCGATTGCTGGCAGATGTGGTCAGTAGCTTCCCTGCCGACGCATTTATTCGCACGGGAGGCGTGCGCCGTCCGTATCGCCCAGGCGGTGAAAAGCCATCGTGGATGCTCGTTCCGATTCCAGATGAGCCTGGCTACACTTTCAATCAACTTATTTCGGAAGTGATCGTCAGCCTCTTCACAGAGGGGAACACCTTCCTGTACTGCCCGCGCGCGGAGAGCGGAGAAGTTCTAGAAGTCAGGGTCATTGATCCGCGTCGCGTCACAATCTTCCGCGAAGGGCGCGAAGTAAAGTACCGCGTGCAGCAGGGCATGGGCGCTGAGTATGTAGTCTACGGTCAAGAAACAATCATCCACATTCCGCTGGTCACCATGCCAGGCGAACTCCGTGGAGTCAATCCGATTGAGCAGTTGCGCCGAACTTTTGGTCTTAGCGCGACGCTAGACGAAAGTGCAGCGTCGCTATTCGCATCCGCGAGCATGCCGTCTGGCATCATTGAGGTTCCGCACGAGCTGACGAAGGAGCAGGCAGAGACGCTGAAGGCTGGTTGGCTGCGTCATCACACGGGCGCCAACATGCACACGCCTGGCGTTTTGACTGGCGGTAGCACCTGGAAGCCGCTTTCATTCAAGCCAGAAGACACGCAACTTCTCGCATCGCGCGGCTTCTCAACTGAGGAGATCGCCAGAATCTTTAGGGTTCCGCCAGTTCTGATTGGCGTTACGACACCTGGCGCGATGTCATATTCATCCGTTGAGCAACAGAACCTTGCGTTCGTGCAATACACGCTGCGACCGCTCACGGAGGCGATTGAGCGACAGCTCTCCACGCTGCTGCTTCCGCCAGATGCATTCGTGCGATTCAACATGGATTCAATCCTTCGCGGCACCGCACAGGCACGGGCTGAGGTTCACCGCATTGCCATCCAGGAGGGCTGGAGCAGCGTTAATGACATTAGGAAGATGGAAGACATGACTCCAATTGAGGGCGGCGATGTCTACCGAATGCCGCTCAACCAGGCTGCTGCTGACGCAGCGGATCTGCGACAGCGCGCCGATATCGCAGGAATCCTTGTGCGGGCTGGATACAACCCAGCCGATGCAGCCAAGGCTGCTGGAATTAGTGGAGTCAAGCACACTGGCGCTTCGCCAGTAACCGTACAGCCAGAGGGACTCTAATGCCATTCTCTGTAAATCAAGTAACCGTTGGAACAGCGGCAACGCTAATTCTCGCGCCATCAAATTCAGACAAGGCGGAGATCACAATCGTGACAAAGGGGAAAGATGTGTGGCTTGGCGGAAGCGATGTCACAACCGCAACTGGGCTGAATCTACAAGCTGGAGCAACTGTCACGCTGAAGATTGGGCGAAATGATTCACTGTACGGTGTGACCGACAGCATGACGCACGCAATTTCCTACTACCTGTATCAGCCGAACTGATGCCCTACTTCGTTACTGATCAGGCTGCTGATTGCAGTGGCTGGGCTACCGTCAAGGATGACGGCGAAGTCATTGGCTGCCACGCCACAAAGCAGGACGCCATTGATCAGATGGTCGCGGTCTCTCTGGCTGAGGGCATTGAGCCAGGTGGAGAGCGTGCCGTGCGCGCTCCGATTGATCCAGACGGCTACACGCCGACAGGGGAAATGAAAGACGAAGCCCAGCGCGGGCTTGACTGGCGCAGCGAGTTCGGTCGCGGCGGAACAGAGGTTGGAATTGCACGAGCGCGAGACATCGTGAACGGGCGCAATCTCCCATTTGAAACGGTACAGCGCATGGCAAGCTTCTTTGCACGCCATGAAGTAGATAAGCAGGCAGAAGGCTTCAGCCCTGGAGAAGACGGGTACCCTTCCAATGGAAGGATCGCATGGTCGCTCTGGGGCGGAGACAGTGGCAAGCGATGGGCAGACAATATTGTCCAAAACGCTGAGCGTAAGGAGCAGAAACACATGGCGATGGAATTCCGACAAGCGCAGGCAGAGATCCGCGCTGAGGGCGATGGCTACACTTTTGAGTCATACGCCGCTTTGTTCAACACCGAATCGGAAGGTCTTGGCTTCCGCGAAGTAATCAAGCCGAAGGCATTCAGCAAGTCTGTTGCTGCCGCTACTCGCGGCGAATGGGAAGTGAAGGCGCTCCAGGACCACGATCCAAAGCTCTTCCTTGGCTCTACGAAGACTGGAACGCTGGAAGTCTCAGAGGATGATCGCGGACTTAAGGTGCGCGTCGCTCTCAATCCAGAGGTTTCATTCGCACGAGATCTTGCCGCAATGCTTAAGCGCGATGGCGCAAGCATGGGGCTAAGCTTCGGGTTCAGCGTGCCATCGGGCGGCGATGCCTACAACGAAGAGGGCGTCCGCGAACTGAAGTCCGTTCGCCTGCACGAGATCTCGCTGCTCACTGGAAATGTCCCAGCGTATCCAGCCACGATTGGCTTGGGCGCCGTGCGCGGACTTTCTCTGCGAACTTCCATTGATCCGACAAAGCTCACGCATGCGATTGACAATCTCCTGAACGGGAAGGTTGAGTCGGATGACGCTGAGGTTATTGATCTTGCAATCCGAAAGGTTGCGCCTGAAGTCCGAAGCCCTTGGGTTATCGGCGCAGACCGCGAACTTGAGATTGACGAAACGCGCGACTGGGATGGTGCAGCAGCCGCTGAAAGGGTTTTCGCCCTGGCTGGTTTTGATGGGGAGAATCCTGATCCCTCCATTGCCCGTCGCGCGTTCCTCGTTTACGACGCGGCAGCCCCAGAGCTGCGCGGCTCCTACAAGCTTGGCTTTGCCGATGTGATCGGCGGCGAACTTGTTGCAGTCCGCGCAGGATTGAATGCGGCTGCATCGCGACTTCCACAGACGGACATCCCGCAAGATGTCATGGACCGTGCGCGATCCATCCTGGACTACTACGCCGAAGAGGGCGCAGAGGATGAGGAGATGGATGACGAAGAGATGGCTGGCACAGATCGTGCCATTCCGCTTAGCGTGCGTGAACGCCAGCTGGCGCTTATGGCGCTAGATCCCAACCGAATTTGATCCACGAGGGCGAAGGCACGAGGGTCCTGACGGACACCACTGCCAGAGCACCACTGGGCAAAGAATAGAAAAGCAGTAAAGCAGAAAGGAACTCCCAATGTCGGAGATTTCAAAGAAGCTTTTCGCTGGTTACCGAAATGACTGGGAAGAGGCGAAAGCCCTTCTTGCTAAGGCAACCGATGAGAAGCGAGAGTTCACACCTGAAGAGGAAGAGCGCTGGACGAAGCTCAATGACGCCATGTCGGACAAGAAGTCCAAGATGGATGCAGTTGAGCAGGCTGAAGAGCGCGCTGCCAAGATTGACGCACTCGCTGAGCGCGCACTCAAGGTAGAGAATGCAGTTAAGGCTGACAATGACGCGGATGTCCTCCGTGCCGTTGCATCGGGCGAGAAGCGATCCGCGAAGTTTGACATTCGCGCACTTGCATCTGGCTCAGCCACTGTGCCTGTCTCGTTCGCTGACTTTGTTGTGGTCGCGTTGACCGCTGGCAACAGCGTGTACGAAGGCGCAACGAAGCTGCGAACTGCAACTGGCGAGCAGATCACTGTGCCACGCCTCACGGCTAACCAGTCTGCCTCGTTCATCGCAGAGGGAAACCAGATCACGCCAACCGATCCTACAATCAGCAGCATTACGCTGTATGCAAATAAGATCGCTGCGTTGACGCTTCTCAGCAACGAATTGATTCGCGATAACGCTGTGAACATTACGCAGCTTGTGGGCGAATCCGCTGGTAACCAGATCGCCTTCCTCGCGGGGTCGGCATGCACGCTTGGCACTGGTACGACTCAGCCGCTTGGCTTTGTCACCGCTGCTGGCAATGCACAGCTTTCAACCGCAACGAAGTCGGGAACGGTCACTTCAACATTCTTTGACGCACTTGATGTAATCACGCTTGCTTACAGCCTCCAGCCGATGTATCGCAATGCGAACACCGAATGGCAGGTTGCTTCAACCGCGATGTCAAAGATTCGCAAGCTTCAGGACACAACTGGTCAGCCAATTTGGACCCCTGGTCTCGTTGTTGGTCAGCCAGACACACTCCTTGGCTTCCGCGTTAAGGAGAATGTCCACATGGCGGCGGTCGCTTCTGCGTCCAAGTCAGTGGCGATTCTTCACGCGCCTTCGTACTACATTCGCGAGCTTCCAATTGAAGTGGCTTCCTCAACGGAATTCCGCTTTGATTACGCTCAGACCGCAGTGCGAACGCTTTACAGCGTTGACGGAAACATCCCTGATGTGACCGCGCTTCGCGTACTCGTTTCAGCAACCGCCTAATCTTAGGCACGAGCTGAGACAAGCCCCGCTGGTTGGAGTAATCTGACCAGCGGGGTAGCACCAAATTAACTAGATAGGGGAGGCAATCTGAATGGCACTCAGGATTGGTTTTACGACGAACGCTCTCTGGTCAAATACTGGCTACGGCGTCCAGGGGTCTGAGCTTGTTCCGCAACTAAAGCGCGACGGTCACCTTGTGGCGATCATGGCGAACTACGGTCTAGCTGGTACTACCGTTGAATGGAATGGCGTCCCGATGATGGGTCAGGGAATGGATGCGTACAGCAACGATCTGACCCCAGCGCAGATTCTTTGGTGGTTAAATCAAGAGCCAAAACTTCCTGGGGTGGGCTTATCGCTCTACGATGTCTGGGTGTACAAGGCTCCACAGTGGGATGAAATCCCAATGGCATCATGGACGCCAGTAGATCATGCTGTCGTACCGCCAGAAGTAAAGGCATGGTTTGATCGTCGCGGAAAAGGCAAGTGGGCAATCGCCATGAGCCAATTCGGAGAGCGCGAACTTCTTGAGGCTGGCGTTGAGCGAGAGCGCGTGTTCTATGCTCCGCATAGTTTTAATCCAGCAATATATAAACCAACGCCATCTAATATTCGTAAAGACTTGAACATTCCAGATGACGCGCATTTGGCAATGATTCAAGCAGCCAATAAAGGGGTCAGCCCCGTGCGAAAAAGCTGGGGGGAACAAATCCTTGCCTGGTCAACATGGGCAAAAGATAAGAAAGATGCCTATCTTTATCTGCACACAGATATCTTCGGTCTTGCAAATGGCGTAAAAATTGAGCAGCTTCTTCAGGCGTGCAATGCGCCAATGGATCGCGTGCGCGTTGTGCCGCAATTTGAATATCGTCAGGGTATACCGCAAGAAGTTATGGCTCGTTTATATACAGCAAGTGACATACTTCTTCACTGCTCAAAGGGCGAGGGATTTGGCGTAAGCATTATTGAGGGTCAGGCATGTGGTCTGTTACCAGCGGTAACGGAGTGGACTGCAATGCCAGAACTTGTTGGCGCTGGATGGAAAGTTGGCGGACAAGTTGAATACGATCCACTGCAAGGCGGATGGTGGATGACGCCAAATGTAAAAGAGATTATGGATTCACTTCAGCAGTCGTATGAGCTGAAGCAGAAACCAACCGAACTTGCCGAAACAAAAGAAAAAGCGATGGCGTTCATGAAGAATTATGAAACCAACTATGTCTATGAAAAGCACTGGAGACCAATTCTCAAGCAGCTTGAGGATGAAATTAGCAAGCCAGTTGCGCTCAACCGTGAGCAGCGTCGCGCACTAGAAAAGCGCCGATAGGAGACTGAATGGCAATCACGAACGGGTACACGACAGGGAGCGCCGTTAAGGAAGCGCTGGGCATTATTGACGCGGCGTCAGACACCGAAATTGATCTTGTGATTGAGACCGTCAGCCGCATGATTGATGACTTCGCTGGGAGATTCTTCTACAGCGCAGGCACGGTGGTCTCGTACTACACGGCAGATCAGACGCACAGCCTCTTGATTGATGATGTATCGTCAATCGTTTCGCTACAGACGGATGACGCTGGAAACGGTCAATACGGTACGACCTGGGGAACTGCCGACTATGTTGTGGAGCCGTTCAACGCCGCTCTGACTGGGCGCCCGTACACAATGATTCGCGTAGCGACCAATGGCAATAACAGCTTCCCAGTGGACACCGTGAAGGGCGTGAAGCTGACGGCGGTGCGCGGATTTCCGTCCGTGCCAAAGCCAATCGTTACCGCAACAATTCTGCAAAGTGGTCGCATTTTCAACCGAAGGAACACACCATTCGGAATCGCTGGGACATTAGAGACGGGGACGATGCGTCTTCTCTCCAGGCTTGACCCAGATGTTGAGCAGCTAGTCCGACCGTACCGAATTCCTTCACAGGCGGTTTAAGTGAATACCTACGGAGTTGGTACGGCGCTCGCCGCGCGATTCGGAAGCATTACGCCTCCGACTGGATACGAAGCGATTAAGCTCGCAACCGTATTCACGCCAGATAACATCTCAACCTATCCAGCGGTGATCGTTCTGCCGCCAGACACATCCCTGTCGTATTCAATGAATCGCCAGGTTGATGAGATCCATGTCTTCACCGTGCGCTTCATCATTCCTCGCTCAATGGGTACAGATCGCGGAATCAAGGCGCTGTACGCGTGGCGCGATGCGATTGTGAAGGGCGCTGTGGGAAACCAGGATCTTGATGTCGTAGGAGTGGTATCATGCCTGGTAACGAATGTCACGATGGGCGATGTCAGCTACGGCGCTGACGATGATCTTTTTGCAATTGACTGCCGAACCGAAGTCAGGTTCAGATCAGTCGTAACTGAAATCGGAGCTTAATGGCTAACGAGATTATCCGACTCAGCATCAAGCCAGAGGATTTCGTCCGCCAGCTTGAAGAGCAGCTGGGGCAGAAGCGGATGGACAAAGTAGTCCTGGAAGGCACGCGCAAGGTCGCTGCTGCCACCGCTAACCGAATCCGCCAGAACTATCGCAACGCGGGAATCCAGGTACGACATCCAGCCGATGGTCTCTACAAGTCCATTCGGTATAAGAAGATTCGCAGACGGTATTCAGAGATCGGATACTGGGTTGGTCCGATGTCGCGCACGCGAACGATCAAGCGATCATTCGCACGGGATCTCACGCGAGTCGTAGCCTGGGGCGCGCACAGGCATCTTATTGAGTTCGGTCACCGCATCGTCAGCCATGACGGTGTTGACAGCGGACGGCGCACTCAGCCGAAGCCATTCATTGGACCAGCCTTTGACGGTGCTCAGGGGTCCATTGAGGCAGTAGTCGGAGACGCGCTACAGAAGTACATTGACTCAACACCGCCAATTAAGTGAGGGAGTAAAGATGGCTGAGACGCTTAAGCCAGCAGCGAAGCTGGTAAAGGTTGAACCCGTACAGGGACGGTTTATCCCTGGCGTTCCCGCGCGCCTCGCGGAAGTAACTGAGGATGAGGCGCAGCAGCTTGTTGCTAGCGGCGCCTTCGTGCTCGCAAAAGACAAGCCAGCCGAACCAACGGCGGCAAAGCAGCTGCCAGAAAAGGAGTAACTAGATGGCTACACGAGTACTTCAGAGGGTTCAGGGTGCGCTTGAGAGCACGGCGGGAACCTTCGCAAATGCAACGCGCAAGCTCTACGGGACAGAGATCACGCACGAGCGCACTATTGCATCTATCCGACCAGACTACCTGGACGGAACCTACAACCAGTCACGCGCCGTTTATGAAGGCGTTGAGACGAACGCATTTTCTATCACTGGTCCGTTCGCATTTGATCAGTCTGTCTTCTGGCTGAGCGCGGGCGTCGGCTCCGCTACTGCCACTGGCACGGCTGCTCCATATGAGTGGACCTTCAATGCAGCTTCTACGGCTGACACCACGCGATCATTCTCAATGGAATACTCGTGGGCTGACGGCGGCGCAGGCATTCCTGCTTCGTTCCGCGTTCCAGGAAACAAGGTCAACACGCTGACGATCAACTGGGTTAAGGATGATGTGGTCACCTTTGAGGCGGGCATCGTCTCGTTCAAGGGCATGACCCAGGGAACTGCGCTGAGCGCAACCCCGTCTGACACCGTTGAGCGACACGCGGTTGGCGTGAACACAACCGTCTACATTGACGGCACCGCGAACCCAATCGGTACGACGGCTGACACCAATGTTGCAGTCGCATCGCTCGCGCTGACGAACGGCTTTAATACGCGCTTCGGTCTTGACGGCTCCTATGTTGGCGCCGCGCTTGATCGCACCGCGAAGACTGAGGCTGTGCTCACGCTAACGCGACACTTCCAGAACGATAGCGAGCTGGACGCATGGGAAGACAAGGCTCTTCGCCGCGTCCGAATCGTTACGACTGGTCCTGCACTTGGCGGCGGAAACTATGAAATGACCATGGACTTCTTCGGCGTGATTGACGAGATCACACAGGCAGATGTTGATGGTTCGGTCGCGCAAGAGATTACGCTTCGCCCATTTGTTGATGGTACGACTACAACCGTTCCGTTCAGCATTAAGGTGAAGAATAACCAGGCAACGATCAGCTGATCTGTTTCAGGTACTATGAGACCAGGGGACGCGTAAACGCGTCTCCTGGTTGATCCTAGACGGGCTATTTGGTAACAAAACAAGGTAAGGAGGCAAAATGCGAACATTTAAGGTCAAAGTGGGCGAGCAGCAATTTGTCATGAAGGCAATGTCTGCGCGCCAGTTTATTTCTATTCAGCGCGGCGAGATTGATGAGGCTAGCCTTATTGAGATCCTCGCGGGCGCAGCTGTTGAGCATCCGTTCGGTAAGGGGTCAGATGACTTCCTGGATAACTGCGATGTGAAGACGGCGCTGGCACTTCTCCAGGGATGGGCAGCGGAGCAGACGGAGACCGCCCTCCCAAAAGCACTAGACAGCAACTCAGCCGAAGTCTCGCAGCCGCTGGACTAGGTAACGGAAAACCGATTGCCGTGCCGCTTGACTACGCGCTTGATGCGCTAGCCAAGAGATGGCACATCGCTCCATGGGAGCTAGAGGCTGCTCCAAATGCTGACTGGATTATTCGCGGTCTTTACTTCCAAAAAGTAGAATCACAATCGCAGGCGTCTGCGGCAAGGGCTAGGAGTAAGCGTGGCTGATAAGCGTGTTGGCATTGTCATTGAGGGTAAAGCTGCTGTTGACCCAGCCTTTCGTGAGGTCAAGAAACAGTTCAATCTTCTCCAGGCTTCAGGGAAGCAGCTGGGCAATGTTTTCACGGGTATCGGGCAGGGCATCGGTCAGAGGGTTGCTGGCGTAGCATTTGACGCCATTCGTGGCGTTACGGACCTATTCACTCAGGCTGTCCCGAAGGCGCTGGAATACGCGCGCTCTATTGACGCAATCTCCGACGCCACTGGCGCGAGCGCATCCCAGGCTTCTGTCCTGGCTGGAACGCTCAAGATTCTTGGCATTCCAACCGATGGGCTTGCGACCACATTCCGAACGCTCTCATCTGAGATCGTCACGAATGAAGCAAAGTTCAATGCCCTTGGTATTCAGATTCGTGACAGTGGCGGGAATCTTCTTAACACTGTAAGCATCCTGGATAACACGCGAAGTGCGTTGAGCAAGATGGGCGATGGCGCCGCGAAGACTGCGCTAGCCGTAGATCTGTTCGGACGAAGCGCGCTGTCCATGATGGACTATCTCAATCTTTCCGATGAGGCTGCTGCGAACGCGGCTGCTGAGCTTGAGAAGATGGGACTTGTCCTAACCGACCAGACGGTCAGGGCTGCCGAAGACGCAGATCGCAGCTTCAACCTACTTGGGATGACCGTAGACGGTCTTCAGATTGCCCTTGCAAATCAACTCCTTCCGTCAATCATCAACATTGTCAACGCGATTCGTAACTGGGTTATGGAGAATCGCGAAGGGTTGATCAGAGTGCTTTCGCAAGTTGCTGGCGCAATTGCTGGATTTATTACTGGCATTCTTGGCGCTACGAATGCAATGTCTGGGTTTATCAACAGTCTCCGATCATCTGGCTCTGCCGTTGATACGACAAAGGCTGGAATCGCTGCACAAATTCAGGCGCTTCAGAAGCAGCGTGCGGCGTACATGAGTTCTGGGGCTGGTGCATCCAGCCTTGGCGGTGCGAACTCCAGGCTTACTAACGAGATCAATAAGCAGATTGCAAAACTGCGCGAGCAGCAGACGGCACTTCGCGATGTGACGCGGGCGCAGATGGAGCAGGCTTCGGCTGCGTTCCAGGGTCTGCTAGCTGGTCTTGATGCAGCAGAGCAGCAGTATCAGATTGAACAGCGACGCAAGGAACTTCAGGACAATATTGCTGAGGCTGAGCAGGCTGCCGCTGACGCGCGCCTGCAATATCAGAGGGACCTTAACGCGCTTCGTGGCGAGCGCGATCTTGCCATTGCTGCTGAGGCAGATGCAGACAGGCAGTTCCAGATTGCCGTTGACTACGCGAACCGCGAGCAGCGTCTACTAGAGCAGCAGGCTGAGGAAGCAGTTCGGCTTGATAAGGCTATCGCAGAGGCGCGAAAGCGCGTTGTAGAATTTGAGCTTGAAGTCAAGCGTCAGGCTGCAATCGCTGAGCAGCGCGCCAAGATTGAAGCAGCCCAGAAAGCTTCCGAAGAGATTCGGAAACTTGCAGAGGCAGACTACAACTTCAATCAAAACATTGCCGCACTTCAAAACATTCAGGATAATCTTTATTCGCAGTTGGAAATCGCGCGCGCCAGGGGTGATTCAACGGCTATCCAGTTGATTGAAATTCAGCTTGCTCAGGTTCAGGATGCAATCAGGGCGCAGCAGGAAGCCAAGCAGATCGCCGCGCAAGAGCGCGAACTTGAGCGCCAGAAGCAGCGCGCAGCAGGCGCAAAGACATCCTCCAATGCTGTCATTGCTAGCATTGATGCTGAGATCGCAAAGCTTAAAGACCAGCTCAAGACTTATGAAGATCTTGATAAGAATGGCATTGAGCCAGTTGCTTCTGAGAATAGCGAATTCGCCAAGAGCATGAAGGATTGGACGAAGATTGCTGAGGATGTCAAGAAGGCATTTAAGGTCATTGGCGATGTCTTTAATGCCATCAAATTTGTATATGACATCACCATCGGTCCGATCATCAAAGGAATTGAAAATCTAATCGGGATTCTTCGTACCGCCATCGCACTAATCAGTGAACTTTCTGGGAAGCAGACGGCTGTTCCAAAGGGAAATGCAGGCGGAGCGGGCGGTCCAGGATATGGCGGCGGCGGCAGCAGCGGCGGCGGCAGCGGTTACCCATTAAGCGGCGGAGGTAAGGGCAGCAGCGGTACGGGCGGAACCGCTGGAACTGCCACGGCACGAACTCCAGCAGTTCCACTGCCTGGTCAGTTTGGCGGTCGCGCTATGGGCGGTCCAGTCACGGCTTCTAACCGCTATCTCGTTGGCGAGAATGGTCCAGAGCTTTTCGTTCCGAACATGAGCGGACAGATTATTCCAGGCGGCGTCGGCGGCATCAATGTCACCGTGCAGGCTGGCGCGTTCCTTGGGTCTGGAGCAGATGCCCGCGAGTTCGCACGCAGAATCTTTACCGCCATGGAAGATGAGACTCGCCGTAGATATTCGGTTCAGCCAGTAGTTAGGAGGGGCGCGGGAGTATGAGCGTTTCACAGCCACAGCTAGCCTCTGGCGCTTCAACAATCATTCTTCCGTACCCAGCACGATCTAACCAGACGCGCCTGGCGTGGGAGTCTGTCGGTGGTAGCCGCATGACCATCAATGGATCAATCCGAAGCTGGTCTGTTGGCTACCGATACCGATATGTTCTGGCATTTGAATACGCCAATGTATCGGTCTGGGAATCCCTGGTTGATCTTTACTGGGCGAATATCTCAGGGCAGACTACTTCTGATTTCCTCTGGTCTGGCGGTCCGTGGACGGACGCGCAGACAGCCGTTCCTGTACGCATTGAAGAGATAAGCGAACTGAGTACCGTCTATCCAGATGTGACCAAAGCAGACTTCACGATTGTGCTCGTTGAGGTTGACGCGCGCACTAGCTAGGAGGCAGCATGACGCTTAGCGCAAATCTTGTTGCTGCCATTGCAGACAAGCAACAGCGCCCGCTGTTAAAGCTTGAGATCGCGTGGAACGGCTCAGAGTTCATTGACGAGACTGGCTATGTTATTGATGCCACTGGTATTGAGAGCATCAACCCAGACACTGGGTCGCTTCAGCCATCTGAGGCTAACTTTGTCCTAGACAACCTGGACAATCGCTTCACGGCTGAGAATGAGGATTCTCCAATCTATCCGTACATTCAGGGCGCGTTCCTTGATGTACGCGCACGGATTTCCCTGGGCTACTACTACGCTGGTCAGGAAAACTTTAGGCAGATCGGCGTCTTTGTTGTGCGCGAGCTAGAGCCATCTGAGCAGGGTCGCACCGCGACGCTGCGACTGACTGACATCTCAAGCCGCTTCGTCAACATCCCAGCCTTCTACGGTCCGACCATCAATGAGCCGCTTACCAATGTATTCGCGGCGCTTGCGACGAAGGCTGGTCTTGGAACCGCTGAGTATACAACTGCTGGAACGGCGTTTGGTACAGCGCAATTCGCAGCTGCTGTTGGCGGGCGCCTGGCGGATGAGCTTGGGCTTCTCGCGATTGCTGAAGGTGGTCGCGTGCATGTTGATAGCGGCGGGACGCTCGTGTTTACGGATAACGAGACGCGAGAGAATCAATACCGAACGCCGATCCTTACAATTGATAAGGATTCTTTTCCATTTGACATCTCAATTCTTCGCAATACATCCGACGCAATCAACCGCGTAACGCTTGCCTACGAAGATCGCGCCAACTCTGTATCGGATGAAACCGTCTGGCAAGTTACTACGCCGATCAAGATTCCAGCCGCGCAGACAGCGACGGGATCTGTTGGAACCTATTACTTACCAGGTCAGGTAACCGTCTCGCTCAATGCTCAGGACCAGACACGGTGGGTTCAGTTCAGCCCAGTGGTCTGGGGAACTGGCAATCCTTCGGCGGCTACGGCGAACACGGATTCAGCTGGCGGCGGGACCAATATCGTCATGGAGGCTGGGACTCCTGCTGCGCGACTGACGCTGGATGGAAAGCTGTACTACTCATTGACGCTTGGCGGAACTGCCAGCGGTGACGGCAATAGAGCGCAGATCACATTCAGGAACATGAACAGTGTTCCCGTCTATGTCCGCACATTCACGCTGGTCGGCAAGCCATCACGCCTATCATCTCCCTACGCAGTTCAGGCTGACGATGGCGATGGTCAGGATCTGCTTGGGCAAATACTTGAGCAGACGATCACCGATCCGTACCTTCCATCGGTTGATGTTGCGTATCAACGCGCCCAGGACCTTCTGTACTTCAGGAGCGTTCGTCGCGTCCGCGTCTCCATCCCTTCAGCTCCTGGCATTCCGATTAAGGCTGGAGAGGTATTCGGGGTTGTAGATAGCGTCAAGAAGGCTACCTACTTGCAACAGGTAGCCACGATCAACTGGAAGTTCAATGCCCAGGCTGGATACACATGCAGCATTGACGGTCTTCCGTCTCTGCCTGGTCCGACTTCCGTACTTATTGGCGATACGATTGCGCCGCTTACCGACACAATTTCACTCGCAGCGCCAGAGGGACCGTGGTATTGGTCTCCAGTTGATCCAGGTCAAGCAGCTTTGACATGGGATGGCACCACGCTATGGGGACCGCTGCCAGATCCCACAAGGATTGGTAACGAAGTAGGTGCCCTTTCAGATACAATTACATTCACAGTTGAAGCGCCACTTACATGGGATTTGAATAATTGGGATGAGGAGGTCTGGGGTTAATATGTTTAAAGACACGATCATGAAGCCAAGCGGTATCGTCACAACGGCGCTTACGCGTCCAGACGGTAGCCTCATTAACCAGGTGCAGACCAACACATTCACACTGGTTGGGGCTGAACGAATCGCAGCGGCGCTAGCTGGAGAAGCTGGAACGCTTACGGTTACAACCATTCAGACTAGCAGCGGTGGTCCGCGCATCTACGACTTTGACTCAACCAGCGGGTTTACTGGAACCGCGACGCTTGACTCTGGCATCTACCGCCAGGGCGTCGGCGCATTTAAGATTGAAGCTCCTGCTAGCGGAACACAGTATGTCTACGACGCGAGCACTATCGCGTCTACAAATGTTCCAACTGGATCGTCAATTGAGCTATGGCTTCGCTTTACCACTGTTACGCGCGTAGATAAGGCTTCTAGCCAGCTTCGCATTTTTAGTGCGGGTAACGCCTCGTCGTACTACGGCATTACGCTTTCTGACCTAGAAACATCGGCTGGAGTTACCTTCGCCGACGCTACATGGGCGCGCTGTCGCGTGCCGATTAGCAGCTTTGCAATCAGCGCAGGCGCACCATCGTGGACCACTGCGTCTGGGATCGGATTGAGCCTGGTTGCTGGCACGGCTGGCACTGCGACTGCATACATTGATAACGCATTTGTTGTGAACGGAAACCTGGATGTCACGAGCGCAGCTACAGCTGTTCCTTCGGTTTATGACAGCAAGGCTGTTACCCGTTCGCGCTCAACGCGAACAGTTACTGCTTCTGCAACCTGGCAGCTCGCTGACGCAATCGGCGAAACATTCTATGTACTTGGCTTACAAGATGGATCTGGAAATCTTTTGGCAATCACTGGCTATGCCGCTGGGAGCGGTATCTACAAGGAACCCAATTCAATTCTTAATGTCAGCTGGGCGCTGACTACAACAGCCTAGGAGGATGAGGGAACATGCCTAATAGCGGTACCGTAACAGCAGGCAGCGTCGCGCTTGCCTCTCAATACAACAATCTTCGCAGCGATGTGCTTGATGCAAGCACAGGTCACACGCATACTGGCGCAGCTGATGCTGGCGCGCGGATTGAAGGCACTGCGCTTAAATCAACTGGCGCAACCAATGGTCAGGTGCTGACTGCGAACGGATCTGGTGGCGCCACATTTGCCGCCGTAGCGTCCAGCGGCGCGCTTTCGCTTAGCACGGCAACAGCGACATTCTCAACAGCATCTGCTGGCACTGCTGCTTTCGCATATGCGACTGGATCTGGTGCGGCTAGCATCGGCGTTAGTTGCGGCGGATCAA
>Ga0315909_10004139_pt1 | contig 17253 bp, 14 predicted proteins | sample LakEriMetagenome_11_FD_203527 | JGI IMG/M metagenome (GOLD analysis project Ga0315909, IMG submission 203527) | Freshwater fungal communities from buoy surface, Lake Erie, Ohio, United States - Buoy 2 MA125 | ecosystem: Environmental > Aquatic > Freshwater > Lake | place: USA: Lake Erie, Ohio...
AAAACGTAGTGGCAGCTGCTATGACTGCAGGAGAAATTTCTAATGGTGCTGGTATTACTAAATTAGATTTAGATAGAATCTATGCACGCATTGTAGGCGAAATGATTGCGATTAGAGACAACGTAGTTAAGGTTAATAGCGTTAACTATGAGTCAATCCTATCTGACTATATCAACAAAAACCAATCAGGCATCTTAGCATTTAAAGATAATAAGATTACTATGGAACCTAGAATGGCTTTAGTTATCCGTGTTGAGAACGATAGTAACATCATGTATATATCTAAGACAGAGTTCGATAAGTACTTAACAGAAAGTGGTATTAGTACTAAAGAGTTCTTGTTCCAAGTGAATGCACTCGGTATTAAAGTTGATGCAGGTAGAAGTTCTGTTAAACGTATGAGTGCTGGTTGGAAAGATATTGGTAAGTCTGCAACTCGTGTTTATAAGATTGATCTACTAACTATGCCAAACTTACACGTAGGTGAAGATGACAGAGTTTAAAGAACCTGAATGGATATTTCCATTTGAAGGCATGCTGATAGGGGATAGTTTCTTTATACCTACGCTTGATCCTTCTCATATGTTATATGCAATTGAAAAAGGCGCGAAGCGATCTCAAGTAGTTATACGATGCTTTGTAACGCAGAAAGATGGATGCCTAGGAGTTAGGGCTTGGCGTATAGCTTAAAGACCTGCTTTGACTCTTAGTGCACCTATGTTTTGAACCATATTATTAATACGGGCATCTATAATATTTAGTTGGTTTCTCTTCTCATCAGAACTTAAGTTACTTGCTATGATGCGTTTACGTTGTTCACGTAGTATCTTCATTTGATTTGATATAGCATTAACTTGCCCACGAATAGATAACAATTCTTTTTTGTCCATCGCATATTCTTGAGCTTCTTCTGGAGTACCAAACTTTCTTAAGTGATTTAATGTTGCAGTCACTTCATCAGATCTATCTTTTAAATCATAGTAGTCATTAAGTTGACCCTTACCTTCAGGGCTATACATAAATGAACCAATCATAGGTACTCTGTATAAAGGCGTAGTAGGTAACTTATCGTTAAAGAACATATTAGCTGTAGCATCGGTTGCATAGAGGAAACCTGCAGCCATCGTGCCACCGTATCCTTTAATGAGGTGATCTAAATTAACTGGAGAAATGATACCTGTTCCCCCTACAAGTCTAGCTAATTGGGAAGTGTTCTCCGTAAATTGCTCAGCCGTTGCAAGATTTTCCAAACCACGTCCAACGATTGGGTTGCCAGTTAAAAAGTCATGATTAGTTACAACCTCAACACCTGCGCGTAAAGCTTGTGGCATTAGGTTAGGACCAAGTAAACCATCAGCAAATGAACCACCAATAGCTTGCATAAGTTTAGTTGAGTCCATCGGATTAGCTGTACCTTCTCGATTAATATATTGCCATGTCATTTCAGGAATAGCTTTTGTAAGCATAGCGACTTCAGATGCTACTGGAACTTTAAATCCTGTGCCTGGAATAATAAATGATCTAATCTTTTGTCTATCATCTAACTTCTGATACTCTTCATCTCCACCTACAGCCATAGCATAGACAGTAGATAGTGCCGCAATCTTCAATGCAGTTTGTGCAAATAATATTTGAGCTTCTTTTTTCTCACGACCACTAATGCCTTCACCACGCATAGCACGGATTAATGTATCCATACCTTGAATATATGCATTTAAGAACGGAACAACTTGAGTTAATACTCTAACCTTATTACTTGTACCACGTTTCTGCCAGTGGATAATATTCATAGCACGGTCCATCGCTAATACTTTATTACCACCTGTAATAGATCCGTCAGCATTCTCAACACCACCCGTTTCAAGTAGTGTACGTTTAAATATAGCACGACGTTGTGCCATATCAGATGCCGCTGCAAATTGTTCTGTTTTATCTAAAGCTCGTTTACCAAGTGTATTAGCTTCAATACCTAGATCACGACGCATCTTATCTGCAATATCTTTTGCATTATGACCAAACCCACCACTGATACCAAGACGATTCATCTCTTTAATGATAGGATCATTAGGATCTTTTAGGGTTGTATAGAAACTCTTGAACACTTCACCCATAAGTTTGAATGGTCTATTAACACCAGATAACATAGCTGCACGAGGTGCATCATTAAATAACTGATAGATTTGGAACGTAGGTGTTGCAGTCACACCGATACGAAGTGCATTACTTGCTTTACCCATTAAGCCTAGAATAGGACCTAAGGACGGTTCAATACCATGTACGGCTCTAGCAAATAGCGGGTCTGTATATTCTACAAACTTACGTTTACCATCAACAAAAATAGGTGTCATCACGTCTGCTTTATCTGCAGGTACTTTAAAGTGATAGATGGGTTGACCTGCTTCATCATGTACAGCAAGTTGTTTTACGAGTTGTTTATTTGCATTATTACGAACCGCTGCATTAACTGCCCACATATGACGTGTCAACATATTATCTAGTACATCTAGAGCTTGTCTTTCGGAACCTTCAAACGCATGTTGTTTACCAAGATCAGCTAGACCTTTAAAGTATTGTTTAGCACCGGGTGTTGCACCGTCTAAGTCTTCCATGACTCGGAACAACGGCACATAGCCTTCTGTATTACGTAGTTTTTCTGCGTATTCTTTAGAATAGATACCAGCTTTCTCAAGCATATCGATTTCATCGCGGTTAACCTTATCGTAAATCTCCGCCATCTTTTTAACTTCAGGAAACTCTTCCGCATATTTTAATGCCGGTTCTATTGCGGCACGTTGCTCTGGGTAAACTGTTTTGATCTCTTTCTGATATTCTTCTTTTAGCTTTTCATTGTCTGTACGTTTAAGTAACGCTTCGTACTTAGCATTATTCTCTAGTATGTTTTTATATCGTAGCGCTTGTAAATAAGCACTTGCTACGTGCTTAGCATCGGCTGGACCAATTTTTTTAGAGAGGGTACCAAGTTCATCAAAGACAGCACTAATGTGATATGGAGAGGGTTCTACTTTTGCTACGCCACTTTCGTCAAATATGATACGACCTTCTTTAGCTGAGACAGAACCTAGTATGTTACCGTTTAAAGCTTGGTCATACAGAATATCAGCACGGACATTACCGAGTGCATCATTTACACTACCATTAAAATCTTTGATTAACTTAGATTGAACACCTGCACCTGCATAAGCTACCTTTGTTCTACCTTCAAGGAACGCTCTATTTGCTGAGTCAACAATGTTCTTTCTACCTTCTTCAGACTTAAACTGATCGTAAGTACCTGTAGCAAACTCTTTAAATGAGCGCTCTTGGTTTTCACCTGGTGGACTAAATACTTTAGTTTCATTAAAGCGTTCTGATATAGGTAACTCAGCTTTTGCATATCTAATGTCGGGGGAAGTAATATCAAACGTACCGCGATTGCCTATAGCCGATTTAATTTGTTCGGGTTTAAAAGCTATATACTCTTTATTACCCCCAATATCTACAACTATTCCGTCATAGCCTTGGTTAATTAATTCTTGTTTTCGTTTTAATACATCTTGTATTGCAGCATTAGTATGGTTTTCAATATTTTTTGCGGCTCTTTTTTGCCCTTCCATATCTCCAAATTTAACTTGAGATTTTGGATTATAGCCAGGTTCTGCCATCATCCTGTTCCAAGCGCCCATAGCTAAATTATCAAATTCTTTATAAGACATTTTGTAAGGATTTTTAATTGACGCGTATAGAGGCATAACATTACCGCCTAATGTCCCCCATCCTTCTGCATATCGACTTGCTTCTTGGGGGCTGTCAGACAAAAATGTTCCAAAATAAGAAGTGACATTACCAGTTTTTTTAGCTGCTTCTTTTTGGTCAAACGCTGATATATTGCTTGTTGTACCGTGATATACAACTTTAGGGCTACCATCTTTGTCTACAACTTTAGAATTACCAAACCATCTCTTAAATGCAGGTAAGTTTGTTTGTACTTCTTTAGCTTCTCTTATCCCGGCTTCTACTGGTCTTATCTTACCCGCTAATGCTTTCGCAGTTGACCTATTAATAAGGTCTTGGATATCACGAACGTCCATTCGGTTAGGATTCCATAAACCTTTTTTCAATAGGAAGTCTTTGATGGCTGAGACAATACGACGCCATAACGTGTGGTTTGGTGCTGATTCACCAAGTCTAGCTAAGACCTCTTCGGCATGCTCACGACTACCTGGTGTTAACTCTTTATATCTATTATTAACATGTTCAGTTGCTTCGCGAACAGCTTTGTCTGTATCTTTTAGTCGGCTGACGGTGCGTAAAATATCCCTGTATAAGTTCTTCCCTGCCATACCTTCAAGACCAAAGTGAACACCTACTTCATGCAATAGTTTACGAGGTGCTTCTTCTCTAGATAGACGATCAGTAATAAGATGTGCTGCACCTTTGTCAAAGTATGCCACTGCGTCAGGTGCTATGTTAGCAGGTAAGTCTTTACTTTCAATTAACTTAACATCGCCTCGCTCCATAGCCTTATTAACATTATTACCGAAGCGTTCTTTTAAAGAAGTTAAAATTGTTTCAGGAGTTTCTCTTGTAAGAGGCATCTCATCTACAGCAAATTTAGGCTCTTCAACTTTCTTTTCACGGAGTCTATCAATTACTGTATTCGGAGTATCTTTAGTTGTAACTTCTATATTATTTTCTCTTGCAATACGGCGTAGATTATTGGTCATGAATCCAGGCACACCACCTTCGTCTACAGTAGAAAGTAGATCTTCTGCTTCTTTGGTTAATGCCTTTTCACCTTTAATTACTTCAGTAGCTTTTAGTGGAGCACCGCGTCTCGCCTCTCCCATTTCAGTTGGTCTAATATCAGCTGTAGGCTCAGCACCTCTATCTCCGACAGGCTCTGGAATTCCTTCGGTTCGTCCTGCCATGGGTTCTCCAGATACTGAAATATCTTCTCTATCTGTTGTGGACTTAAGTCTTTCATCTTGAGCCTCTTTCTGTTTAGTTTCTAGAGCTTTTAAATTATCTTCAACTTCTTTGATCTTAGATTCTATTCTTAATTTAGTTGTAGGATCGACACCTTTTTGCTCTTTAAATAGTGTAAGGCCTTCAATAAATTGCTGTGCTTCTTCTGGCTTATTTAAATCTAGTCCTTCTAGTCCGCCTTTCTTAACTAGTGGTGTGCTCTTCTTAATTCCTAAATCTGTAAGTGTTTCTGCAGATACTACATTGGCAGGTTCTTCCGGGAATAGTTCCGGTCTTTGAATCCTTTGTAATTCACCTACAGTAAGTTGTCTTTCTTGTTGTGTAATAGGATCAATAACAAATTGACCAGAGGGTTCATTTAGTGCAGCTTCAATATCTGCTTCTTTTGTCTTAACGCCTTCAGGTTTAGTTACACCCGTTACTTCATCTATAATCTCTTGAACCGGTCTATTAGTATCTGCATAGATTCGTTCTCTTATTTTTTGTTGTAGATCTAAGTCTGCAAGGTCTCTTTGTATTTTTGCTTTTTCATCTAGACTTGCAAGCTTATATCTATCTTCATAAATTTTTTGTACTTCTAGTTCTCTTGTTTTTTGGGCATCTGATAATTTATCTAGTGCCTCTGATCTACCAGAGCGATGAAATGCTGCAAAGAATGGGGAAAGTATCGCTGCTTGTTCTACAGTTTCTAATGCTTCTTTTCCGGTCATTTGAGGTTGACCAGTTTGGAATCTTTCAACAGCTTCAGTGCCTAACATCATACCAGTACCAGCGGCCGTGTTAGCTAGCATGGATTGAGCGTATGTTTTAGCACGCCCAGATAATTGTGCTAACGCTGCTTCTTTTGTAAGTGTGCCTGCTGCAACTCTAGGTGCTAATGCTTCTGCTTCCGCTAATACTTTTGGTCCTAACGCTTGAGAGAGACGACCTACGCCTGGCATACCGACGGTTGCAATAGTAGTCTTAGCTAAACCTGCAGCAATAGCTCTTATAGGATCAACTTCTTGGCCAGCCGCACGTTGTGCCTCCATACTTTCACCAATAGAAGCCGGTAAATCTGTAGCATAAAATGCTAATGCTCTTGCACCAATTCCTGCCAACGCTGCTTCAGGCGCAACTGTACCCGCTACAGTAGGAGCGCCAAATCGACCTACAATACCACCTAAAGGCTCTGTAACTTTTTGAGAGAGATAAGCACCAGCTGCAGGGAAGATACCCTTTTCTTTTGCAAGTGCAATATCTTCTTCTGTAGTAGGCTCAAACGTAGCAGCTGCTTTTTGTCTTTGTTCTTCAGCAGCTTCTTTAAAACCTAATGCTTCTTCAGCACCAGCTACGAATTGACGAGCACCAGCTTTAACAGCTGGTATAAATCCTGTTTTTGTTTGATGTTGTTGAAGTGCTAGATCATCAGCAGCTATTTGTTTCTGCACTGCTCGATAAGCTTGATAATCAGTAAGATCTGTTGGGGAATCTACTGTGTAAGAACCTTTGCCAGGTATCTCTATGGTGTATGAAGGCATGACTGGTTATTTATTTTTCTTGACCGTTACTCCGGCAGGAATAGATCCGCCTCCACCAGTTACCCCAGCTTCTATATCATCGATACGTGCTTGGATCTGATCGACTAATGTTTGATTACCAGCTTGTTGGGCTTTGTTGAGTGCATTATATAAGGCTGGTAACTGACCCATACCAGTTCTAGTACCCGCTGCAATCTCAGCAGCTCTAAGTGTAGCTGCAGTAGCTATCCTACGTTCTTGAAGATCACTAATAATTTTTTCTCTGTCTTGTATAGCTTTAATAGCACCTTGTGCATCACCACGTTGTTGAGCATTCTGTGCTTCTTTCAACTTCAAGTCAGCTTGTTTGAGTAATCTATTTTCAGCTCTAATATTTCTAGTATCTTGTGTATATTGTTCAACACCAGCTTCAGCACCCTTACCAAGATTTACTAGTGCAAATGGTGATGTGCCACCCATAGTAGCCAACCCTGCTCTTATGAGTGCGAGATTACCTGCTTCTGATCTTTCAGCTTTGAGTGCTTCTCTTTGTTCTAATAACTCTGCCGCTTGTTTTTTAAAGAAGTCTGGATCAACACCCGCTAAAGCCATAGCCTCATTTTGACGTTTCATAGCTTCTTCTACACTAAGTGGTCTAGATATAGATGTATCCATTGCATATGGATTAACTACAGGAGGAGGTGGTGGAGATGTTTGAGCTAATATATTTTTAGCTTGTACTTCTGCATCTGTCAGAGCCGCTTTTTCTGTAGGCGCATAACCACCTGCAGGGCGAACTGTTTGTTGATCAAGTGCATTAATTTCTGCATAGATAGCATTTTTATCTGCACCTGGCATATCTAATTGTCTATAGAGCATCTCACGTTTTTTGAGTAGGTAATTAGGGTCTGCATATTGATATGCTTCTATATCCCCCATACCGCCCATGAACGGGCTTAATCTAGTTTTACCTTGTAATTCCCTCATCGTCGTTGGTGATGGAGGTAGTAAGTAGTCTCTTGCTTTTTTCAGTATGCCACCCCCTTGGAAAGCAACAATACCGCCGTTAGCAAAGCTATCTTCTTGGTACATAGAGTCATCAACAGGTAGATCAGCGACACCTTGCGACATAGGAGCACCTTGAGGAGTAGGGTTTTTAGCTAGCATCGCAAGGCCGCCGGGTTGAGATTCTTGTGTAATGTCTTCTGCAACACTTGATTCAGGAGCTTGATCTGCTTGATATTTAGCACGTGTATCTTTACGACGTTGTAATTCTGATAATGCTAAATAGCTAGGCACTTCGCCTTGAGGGTTTCGAACATAATTAATAAGTGCTTCATCAGCAACACCACGTAACATATTTTGTATTTTAATAATGTTCATATTATCTATTTCCTAAGATATTATAAAGACCAAGACCTGCTAATCCAACACCACCTAATTGTGAAGCTAAGCTTGGAGCTGGAGCATAAGACACTTGAGTTGTACCAAGAGCTGCTGCATTACCACGTAGAATTTGTGATAGATAATCAAGCTGAGCTTTTTGAAAGTTACGTTGTTCTTGAAACTGTTGATATTGAAGATTATTAATTTCTTGTTGTAGCGCTTGTTTTTCACCTGCACTCGCTGCTTGTGCTTTAAGTCTTTCAAGATTAGATACTTGTTCAGTTGCAGCCAATGCACCTGTTTTAGCAGCACCCTCCATACCAGCTTGTAATCCAGCAAGACCAATATCTTTACCAAGTCCTGCTCTAAATTGCCCTGCTTGTTGACCAAGTTCAGCCGCTTTCATACGACGTGCTTGATCTGCTTCAAACATTTTCTGTGCATTCTCAAATCCAGCTTGAGCACCTTTAGCTCTGATGTCTCCGATGTTTTGTGCTAAGTTTCTATCTTGTTCAGCTTGCATTAAAGCTTGACGAGCGCCACCAAATGTACCACGACCAATAGCACCCATGGCGCCACGAGATCTTTCAATATCACCTTGACGACGAGCTTCACGAACTGCAACATCTGTCACTGCTTCTTGATAAGGGGATGAATAGTATGCAGCTGCGGAAGGATCGAATGTGCCACCTGATATAGCTGTAGGAGTATAACCTAACGCAGATCCTAAACCTGCTCCAGCTGCACCAAAACCTAACGCAGTGCCGGCACCTAGTCCAGAAGCTGCTGTACCAAAACCACCTGGTGTAGCTAGGCCAGCTACTTCAGCTTGAACCGCTCGTTGTTCTGGTGTAAATCCTGCAATACGTTCGCCTGTATATGGAGTATATTCTTTAACGCCTGTAACATTACCCGCTGCATCTGTTTGATAAACTTGTTTACCTGTTTGTTTTAAAAGCTCTTCGTAAAATGGTTTAGCATATTCAGGCAAGTTCGTAGAGTACGAAGTTTGAGTCGTGTTACCTCCGCCTCCGCCTCCTTTAGAGCCTCCGCCATAAAATGTAAATGTTTCTACTAGGTCTTGAACCCAGCTAAACAAATTAAATAATTTCATAAGTCTTTCTCCACAACCATTCGCACGGTATTAAAATTTGCTTTTAGTTTATATAGTCTTGCTTGAGCTTCTTGTGCCCATGCACTAGCTTTTGTTGCACCTTGCATTTTAGCCCACACTTCTACTTGGCTAAACGTTTCATCATTTACGATTCCACTACCACCTAACGCAGTAATAAACATAGTTCTTGCATTAGCGTTGTTAATAAATTCTACAGTCATAGCGCCGTTTATTTTATTGTTCTCATTAACGGAAACTAATAAAGTTTGCTCGCCTCGTACCAATAATAATTTTAATTGATCTAATGTAAAATCACCACCACTTACATTAATAGATGCATTTAAATATTCTTTTATATCTTCCCAAACATTATATACGTTGTTGGGCGCTACGATTTGTACGGTGTTCATGCAGGTAGATATTTCTCTGCCTTAATTTCTTTACCTTGTTTTTTGTTTCCTGTACGTGCGTGTCTTACTTTATCTAACATCGCATATAATCTTTTTGATCCAGCTTTAGACGAGCCATTACCTAAATGACTTACAACGTCTGCAGGAATTACAAATTCACCATCAGCTAAACGAGCTGGTTGTTTACCTTCTATTGTAGCAGGAATTGAGTCAGACATACCATCACCTTCGCCATCTAAATAGCCACCTTTAGCCATATTAGAATTTTTTCGAAGTATATTATTGACAAATGTTGCATAACCATGCGGTACACTTCCAGGTCTTAGTTTATCTTTAGCTCTAGCTATATCATAGATAACTCCTGTTTTACCTTGAAACGGATCGGCTAATCCACCCAATCCACCGGCAGAAATTTGTTCGCCTGTATTTACATTAAGCGTAGGAAGTTGATCTAAATTCATACCTTTTTCACCTGCAACTACATCGCCGCCATCAGCATAACCTAATGTTTGTGCTTGGTATCTAGCTTGTTCACTACCTAGATCACTTAATCTACCTAATCCATAAGCGTCGCTTGAAATACTTTGTGGTGCTATGCCTTCAGGTCTATTATATAAATCAGATAAACCCCCACCTACTGATGGATTAGTATTAACAGCTCCACCTAATGCATATGATTTGATTGCTCCACCTTTTGCAACTAAGCGAAGACCTGTGTCATATTTATCACTTAAATTAAGTTGACCTTGTGGACCTCTGTATTTACCTTTGTCTGGATCATCATAAAGATTACCTGGGCCATAACCTAAATCAGAAGGTTCTAATCCGGCTAATACTGCACCGCCTACAGGCATAGCTAAATCCATCGCAGAACCGCCTGCATCAGTAAAGGCTTTGTATGCATCACCAGCTGACATATCTCCAAAACCTGTTAAGTTTTTAATGCCTGATCCTAGCTCACCTAAATTTTGAGATATATTAGTTGCGGTAGATGCTGGAGGAATAGGAGTAAAATTAGGAGCAGCTGCAAAATTAGGTACAACTTGAGTTGTTAAATCCGCAGCTTGTTTACCTGCAACGCCAAAACTCATATCAGGACCTAGTTGTCCTGTTGACCCTACAATACCTGACTGACCTACAGCTGGGTTTATATTAGTAACGCCTTGATTAATTAGATTGCCAAAAGATTCTGCAGAAGTACCCCCAGCCCCACCAAAAGCTTTTCCAAAAGTAGATTTCAATCCAGCGCCACCATAACCACCCATACCACCCATGATACCGCCCATTAATGGGTCATCACCTTTAGCTGCAGCTAACAAAGCACCTGTACCAGCACCTGCTAAAATAGGAGTCATAGTTGAAGACATAAATCCAGCACCAGCTGGGCCACCAACAGCAGCACCTACAATAGTAGGTAAGAACGAAGTAAAGAAATCACCAAAGCTAAATGCTTCTGGCATGCCTGTATGAGGGTTAGTAGACATCTTAATGCCTAGAGATTCACCTACTAGTTTAAGTCCGCCTACTTCTTCTGGGCTCATATGAACGAGCATTGTGTCGCCGTTACGACCTAAAGAAGCTAAACCTTGTGCTGTGTGGGATGTTGTCATAATTGAAAGTCCTTAAATATACGCTAATAATATCATATTTATATTCTTGAAACAAAGGTAATTGTACCAATTGCAGAGGGAATTGAAGGATGAGGGTAAGGCACAGTTTGAGCTGGTGCGTATTCCATATATACTCCATCAACAGGTCCTACTGGATTATAAGCTAGATCAGTTGCCCAATAGAGTTCAATATCGTCCCCTGCATTTAAAGAAAACTCTACGAAAGATACCGCTAATATAAAACTAGGTACACCTGCACTTTTACGAGCTGGCAGAGTAAATTTACTGGCTGAACCTGCAACATCAAATCCATTAATACGTAACCAAACAATTACATCATGTGCTGCATTAGCCGTATTAGCATATTGTAAACTATAATCTATTTTATAAATACCACCGTTTAAAGCTGTAGCAGAATAAGAAGGATTTAATGTAAAACCTAAACCAGAGTCTAATGTATTCCATTTAACTATAGTAGGTGTATTACTAGCCGTTGCATATTGATCAGTTGTATCTGATGCAGCTATGTGAGGAAAGCTTAAACCAGACCCTCCAGCACTATTATTTAAATTAGAAGTAAAAGAATCAATGGTATTAAAATATAAACGTAATGCATTACTAAAAGTTTCTTGTTGTGTTTGACTATACGCTATAGTAGGTATAGGTAAGTTGGGGGCCTTAGTGGCTTTAATTACTACTTCAGCCATTAGTTTCTCGTTCCGTCTGGGCGTGCATCAACTCTTGGTAAACCTAGTTGCCATTGTGTACCTACTGTATCTGATCCAATTCTAAAATTCATTTGACGACCACGGGCTCTAATAAATACTTGGTTGGTATATTGATCTACAGTAGCAGTTGCAGTCACAATCGTAGCACCTGTTGGTTGACCTTCAGCATTTATAGTAGCATTAGAAGCGCCTGGGAAATTACGAACTCCCACAGTAATATCTGCTTCAGGAATAATTGGAGCCCCTGTAACTTCGTTATTAGTATCAGAACCTCTAAAGTTAATGTCTGGAATCACACGACGAATAAGCATATATTTATCACCATCATCAATATCAACGTCAGCAGATTGGATATAGGAAGTAATTGGTAGTGGAGGTGCTCCTAAAGGTTGTCCGTCGTTTGTGCCGTTTTCATGTTGATATACCCAGCCATTAGATAGTCCTACAGGGTTATTAAATACGCCAGAATCTATCCATGCAGTTCTTGATAGTTGTCCGTAATACCAAATGTTTTCGAGGTAGTTAAATACAACATATCGATCAATTTCAGATGAGTTAGCAGAACAATAAAACCAAATAATCTCTGTAAATTTATTATTAACCCCTGCAAAAATAAGTGCACTTTGAGTAAAGTTAATATCAGTAAATATGTATTGTCTGATTGTACAAGGTAATGTATCTACGCGGCCAGAGTATGTATAGAATCTATCACGGCCCATCCAGTAAGTAATGTTGTTAGAACCTACAAGTGCATTAGCCCCAATGATAGAAATGTTATGAGACAACTCTTGTAAACCAAATACTTCAGCCGTACCTAAAAATTGAATAGAAGTTAATGATGTATTAGTAAATACTAAAGTTTCTTGTCGGGTATTAATTGCAGTTACAATTCTTGAACCTGATTGAAGCCGCAAGAACCCTGCTGAATTAGTAGTTAAAGGTTGCCAATTTTCAGGCTCAGGACCAATATCAGGATCAACATTAGACCAACGAATAAGTAATGGATCATAAGTACCTAAGTAATCTGGTGCAGATGCAGTGGCGTCATAATTAGTACAACCTAACGCAAGTAAGAACCCTTGTGGTGTAAATAATATTTTAGTCACTTTTTGTGGAACTGCAACCGCACCTGCCAATGATTTTAATAAAACTGCATCATTACTAAACGCTGTGTTATATGTCCAATAATAAATTTCACCACCTGTACCTGACACAGTATCAAATTGTGTATTAAATACTAAATCATTATTAAACTTATCCATAAAGATAAGACGTGCAGGTTGGAATATAGGTGATGTTGATCCAGAACCCCAAGTGCTCCGACTCCAAGTAGAAGTGCCCCAACCATAACCGGCAGTAGCGATAGGGAACCCAGCTGGCATATAAACAATAGCTGTAATACCCGTACCACCTTGTCCTGTTGTTGTAGACGTTGCGGTTGTTGTAGCTTGGAATGTAAATGTATTAGAATCAAGCGCAGTCACTTGCACTGTCGTGTTCATTTCAGTCACAGGTATACCGCCAATAGTAGGCCCCGCAATACCGCTAAATGTCACATAAGTTCCTGTAGTAGCACCATTACCTGTTAGAGTAACTGTAACTGTTTTAGAACCGTTTGTTGTGCTTATACAATTATCTGTGTCAGGAATGGTAGATGTAGTATAAGTAGCATAAATAGGTGTAATATCATATAAGGTTGTACCTGCACCTACATAAACTCTTGAGTTAGTGCCGATGCCTAATAGATTAGATCCGTCAGTTGTTGACCATGAGAATACAGCACGAGCAGAATCAGTATAAGCATTTAAGTTAGATACAGTCCAACCGCCAAACTTTTCAGGGAAGCCTGATCTAAAACGAACGAGCTGAGTTTCATACCAACCACCTTCTGATGCGTAGTTAGTTTGGTCTCGGTTAACGCCGGGTTTAAATACTAATTTACTTAATGCCATTATCTACCCTCAAAGAGTGCATTCTCGTCCATTCTACGAATTTGTAGACCTCGTAGTATTTTACCACCTGCACGACAATATTTCACTAACGATTCCATAGCCGCCTTTTTATCGCCCCTAAGAAGCGCTTGACGGAGTGTTGACCTTTGAAATGTCCCCAAGCCCAAATTGAAGCAAAAAGATACAAGGCAATCAAATTCATGTTGTCTAAGAGGCACGTTAGGTAACATCTTAAGTACTCCGCGCTCAAAGCGTTGTAGGTCCCGTTTAAGAATTCCATCTATTTCTTCTTTCGTAAAAAGTCTATTCCAAGATTCAGGCAACGATTTACCATCACCAATAAGATGACCCACGCCCACAGTCCACAACCCAGCAGGACAACGATAGGGCCGATTACGAACGCCTTCATGATGTTTAATAAGCTTGATAGCACGTTCTGAAGTCTTCATTATTTGCTATTGTATTTTTCCCATTGACGAGATCCAAACCAGAACCCAATAATGGACGCTAGAATACTCATCTCCTCAGTTGAAAAAACTTTATCTATTGCAGTTAAAAAGAAATCTAAGTCAGGATTTTGTGATGTTAAGTAAAGAACCCATATTAAAGATAATACATCTACAAACACAAGTAAGCCTACAAACATAAATGTAATAAATGGTCTTACCTTAGCATTTAAGTCAACTACATTTTGAGATGCTTTTTCAATCAACTGTTTATCGTGGTCATATAAAGCTACACGTTCTTGAGCGTACGTTTCTGCGTACGTACCTTCTAACTCAATCGCGGCTACTTTTTCTTGAGACACAAAACCTTTCTCTGCCATAGCCATAGCTTGTTGATTTTGTAGCATCGCCATTTCACGTTCGTGTTTTTGATCTCCCTTTTGTTGGAAGAAGGATAAAACGTTAGGTAAGGCTGAAGAACCTATACCGAGTATTGCTGAGATAATTGATAGCATATTAGTTATTCAATGGGTTTACCATTGCCTTTCGTAGTTGTTTCATTTCGTCTTTAACATTTGTTACTGTATCTGTTATTTTATCTTGCGTAGCTTTAGCAACACTATTAGCTTCAATAGCACGACCATAAGCTTCGTTTGCTTTTTCTAATGCTCGATTGTTAGACATCATCACATCAACTAGTTGCCTCTCAGTAGAACGTGATCTATCTTCTAAAACTATAATCCGAGTCTCAACAGAGCTCATCTTTTTAACTTCCTCAATCGTCGAGGTCAAATCGTTGAAGAGGGTTATCCCGTAATATACTGCGCCACCTATTGGCACTAGCACGGATAATATAATCCCCAGTATCATTTGCGCTGATAAATTCAAGGAGTATGTTTTGTTGTCGTCCATATTCTTGTTCCTGTATAAGTTTAATTGATTCTTCTATCTGCGCTTGCTGCATATTGTAGCCTGCGTTTAAAAGCTGCATCGATAATACAATGCCAAAACCTGGTACTAAATCTTTACCCTTCGGTGTTTCTGGTGCTCTCCCTGTACCCGACGTCGTCGTAGTACTTGTAACGGGGCTTGGTGCAGATGTCCCCCCACTTGATTCGCTTTTTACTGTTGCTACCGAAGTAGCTGGTGTTTCCGTCGTTGTCAATGCAGTCATGTCCTGTACAATTACAGGTTCTGGCGGAATGATTGGCGCAGTTGTGACTATCGGATTCAAAGGACTTATTGGGCTTATCGGTGAAGCCACATTGTTTACGTTCACTGCTGTCATCTTGCAAGTATCTAATATTTCCAACCATGCAGTCCAAGTTGGCGAACCATACGGATCTGAACAAATCGAAGTTCTTTGTTCTTGTAATAATCCCTCGTAGCCAGCTTGACATGTTAGCTGTCTCGTTTCAGTAGACTCAATACACGTTGGAGGATCTGGCGTACAGTTATTAGAAGTTGTTGTCCAACCTGTCCAACTTTGTGTAGAACATTCATAAGACCTAGTTTCATTAATAGCACCGCTCTGGTTAACCGGGCAAGACAAGGTTTGATACTCAACTTGAGGGCTACATACTGGGACTTGATATATTGCGCAATAAGGATCATTCGGTCTAAACCAACCGCAATAGTGGTTCTGTAAAGCGTCATCATTTGAGATACCAACGCAAGACATAGATCCAGGAATGATGTTACCTTGGCTATCAGGCTGGAAATTACAGTACCAAGCATATGCGTTATTCCTTAGTAGAAGTAGGAGTAGGAAGAGTGTAATTCGGACCATACAATTTTCTAAACTTTTCAGGATCTTTTTCATACCATGCTTTCTTAGCTGTATAGCCTACTGCGCCACCCATAGGACAAGGTGAACCACTCATCTCCATCGCTTCCCATACTTTTGGATCTTGGCATAGCACCGATACGGCAGCCACTTTAAGTCCTAAATCGTTGAGTGTTTTTGCTAACTTAATTTTAACGCAGTTTTCATCAAGGAGAACGGTACCCCCTGCTAAAGAAATAAAACCTAAGTTACCCGCCGCACTAACTGGCACTGCACATACATCTTGTGAAAACGCAGACATACTAGGTGCCATAGCACTAGGCACTGGCATCCCTTTTTGATTGATTGTCGTTGTTTCTGCGTGAGCATGATGTACGCACCAGATAAGACAAAGTGTAATTAATACGCCGACTAAAACTTTCATTTTATTTTTTCCCAATCCTTAATTTTATCTATCCACTCATAAAACATTCTAGAATCAAAGACGTCAATCCTTGTGTAACATTTATTGTTTTCAGAAAATAAATACGTTTGTGGATACCCTGCAGGTTTATAAATTAAATCATCTGAATCTGCATTCAATACAACAAAAGGTATTGTAGACTCGTTAAATATGTTAACAATGTTTTCACAAGCTCTGCAACTTAAAGTAGTCATAATAACTGCTCTTAATTTATCTTTGTGTACATTAATAAACTCAACTGATTGTTGATAGTTTACCATGTTATATTTACATATCCAGTTGAACCATCTGTACCATAACCGCCAGAGAATGTAGCTGCTTGACCAGCGCCCCCTGCAACACCTGTTAAGCCTTGATTACCCGTTCCAGAATTGCCTCCAGTACCTCCAGTACCGCTGCCACCCGCATAATTTGTTCCTCCATTACCGCCTGAACCGCCCCCAGCTATAACTGTTCCTCCTGAATATACATAAGCACTAGAACCGCCGCCTCCGCCAGACCAACCGCCTGTAGAGTTAAATGAATTTGGACATCCTGCACCACTTCCAGCGCCTCCATTAACATATCCTGCTCCACCTTGGCCTCTTGTTTGTGCTGGGTCTGCATTAATAGCAAACCATGTAGCCGCATCACTTCCACAATTAGAAATACCTGATCTACCACCTTGACCACCAGCACCTACTGTAATAGTAAGTGTTTCACCAGGATTAACATTGATGGTTCTAATATCTTTAAAAGAAGTGCTCCCTGTTTGACCCGCTCCAGTAGCACCTCCGCCACCTCCACCGCCACCACCGACTGCAGTAATAGTAAGTTGTTTTACACCATTAGGCACAGTAAATGATCCGTTAGAAGTAAAATTTTGTGATCCTG
>Ga0315909_10004141_pt1 | contig 17248 bp, 20 predicted proteins | sample LakEriMetagenome_11_FD_203527 | JGI IMG/M metagenome (GOLD analysis project Ga0315909, IMG submission 203527) | Freshwater fungal communities from buoy surface, Lake Erie, Ohio, United States - Buoy 2 MA125 | ecosystem: Environmental > Aquatic > Freshwater > Lake | place: USA: Lake Erie, Ohio...
ATTTCTTGGGAAGAAGACTTAAAAAGTAAAGAATATACATTAGATTGTGTATGGGATTTACAATTTTTCAAAGACTTAAATTTTACAAAACCAAAATTTTTAGTACTAGGCGTTCATTCAGATACTGAAGAATTATATAGAATAGATTTATTAGATGACACCTATATAAATTTAAAAACAAATTATTACGAAGTTACTATAAATTCTATTAAAGAGCCTAAAAAAATAGTAATGTATTTATATGATGAGGACTTAGGTTGGAGTAGCAGATATGAAAAATTATTTGTATGAGAATAGCCTTTATTACTATAGGTAACAGCCGTAGAAGTAACTATGTTAATGGTTATACTATGAGATATGAAGGAGGAAGTTGTTCGGGCACTGATACAAGCGTTATATTAATTGCCGAGTACTTGAGTAAATTTGGAAATGATATAGTAGTTGCCACTGATGATTTAGAGCCTGAATTAAAAAATGAGTATGGTAAATCAGGAATAAATTATGATTATGGATATTCTTATAATGGAGTATCTTATACTAATTTAAATTTTGATGGTATATCGAACAAAAAATTTGATATATTAATTAGTATGCTTTGGTTTGAGAATTATGATGTGTTACCAATATCTGTTAGTAATTCTTTGATATATTGGTCACATATGCAATGGATATATGGTATTGATAGTATAGTAAACTATGTACAAAAACATAATTTAAATTTAGGTTTTGTACATATATCTGATTGGGAAAAGAAAATGACAGGAAATCTTTCAAGAACCATACAAAAAAATTTGGGAGAGGAATCTGTAAAAATAGAAACAATACCTAATCCAATAATGGATGAAATGATAGATGAGGTACTAAAAGAAAAACCTATTAAAAAACCTCGTAAATTCATATTCCATGCATCTTGGGCAAGAGGAGGGGATATAGCTTACTCAGCCATAGATAAACTTAATTATGAAGATAAAGAATTTCATGCATTTGATTATTTGATAACAATACCTAGTAATGATACCAAATTTTTTCATAAACATGATGGAGTAGATAAAAAAACATTATTTAAACATTTAGCTGAAAGTGAATATTTCATATATCCATTGTACACACCATACCAAGACGTTCACAAAGATACGTTCTCTTGTGTAGTAGCTGAAGCTATAGCTCTAGGGGTAACAGTGATTACATACCCTTTAGGGGCATTGTATGATAATTATAAAGAATATTGTCAATGGTTGCATCTTCCTGTAGGTTTTGATTTAGACATTGTACAAAACGAACCATTAACTAAAGATTTAGATGGTAAGTTTAAAATAGATGAAAATATTGTACAAATGATTCATTATTTAGAACAAAACCCACAAGTTAAAAATCTTGTTAAAGATAATGGTTATAACTATATTACCTCGAAATATAAATTAGAAAATATAGGAAATATGTGGTTAAATTATATTGAAAATTTAAAATAAAATGAATCTAGGACTATTTTATCAAACAGGATACAGATATGTAGCAGCTTATCATGCACTTAATCAATTTAGAAAAATATATCCAAATGCACCTGTAGCTATGTATGAGGATAATACATATGTTATGTATCCTATAGCATTGAAATTTAATTGCAAATATGCAAGAACTGATAAACAAGGATATAATGACCCAAATAGTGGTAGACCTGCTTATAATTTAGAAACCATACTATCATGGTTTGATAGAGTGTACGAAGCTTGTACAACAACTCTAGCAACTTGTGAGTATGTTATGAATTTTGAAGATGATGTTTGGATTAAAAGAGCTATCAAGTACAAACCACAATATGATTTATCAGGTATTGGGGGTATATCTTTGAATGATTCCATATATGAGTATTTTAGTGTTAGTATTAGAGGTGTGTATGGATGTGGAGGTTCTGTATTCAATAGATTAAAATATATAGAAGCTTATCATAAATTAAAAAATGTAGATTGGGAGTACATAAAATTATTAGATTCTAAACCTTTAGAATGGACTGATTCTGCTTTAACATTTATGTTTTTGAATGCAGGATTTACTGTAGGTTTTTGGGAAGATGCACAGCAGTACAGAAATTCAAAGGCACTTAGATTAGATGATAGAAGTGGTTGGGATGGCAGTATTAGTGATTTAGAATTGGAACAAGGAGACGTATCTGTAATACATTGTTGGAAGCCTTACTATTATCCAACAGATGAGGAAATATTGATAGTAGACGAAGAATTAAATAGTATAAAAAATAATTTTAATGTAAATTAAGTATGATAGATTATTTAATAGTAGGTTCAGGATTTTATGGTTCTATATGTGCATATGAGCTAAATAAAAAAGGTTATAAAGTATGTGTAATAGATAAGAGAAATCATATAGGAGGAAACTGCTACACGTCAAATAGAGATGGTATACATGTCCATGAGTATGGCCCTCACATATTCCATACCTCAAACAAAAAAGTTTGGGAATGGATAAATCAATTTGTAGTATTTAATAATTTCACACTGAGACCTGTAGCATCATACAAGAATGAAATATATTCGTTACCTTTCAATATGTGGACTTTTACAAAATTTTGGGGAGACGCATCACCAAGCATAGTAAAAGAAATTATTAGAATACAATCAAAACACATAGATAATCCAAAAAACTTAGAAGAACAAGCCATTAAATTAGTAGGAACAGACGTATACGAAGCATTAATAAAAGGATATACTGAAAAGCAGTGGAGAAAAAAAGCTACAGAATTACCTAAAGAAATAATAGAAAGATTACCTGTAAGATTTACATATGACAACAATTATTTTAATGATACTTACCAAGGAATACCGATAGGAGGATATACTCAAATTTTTGAAAAATTATTAGAAAATATAGATGTTATATTAAATACTGATTATTTTAATTCAGAATTACCTCCGCATAAAAATGTTATATACACAGGTGCTATAGATAAATTTTTTGATTATAAATATGGATTATTAGAGTATAAAACAACTAAATTTCAACATACTCAAATATCTGTTGCAGATTTCCAAGGAACTGCAATGGTAAACTATACAGATGCAAATATCCCTCATACAAGAATTATAGAACATAATCATTTCGATTATAAAAAAGTAGATTCTACATGGGTAACTCATGAGTATCCGATAGAGTACACGGAGATATCCGAACCATTATATCCTGTAAATGATGTTGAAAATACTGAAAAATATAAAAAGTATAAAAGTTTGGCAGATGAACTTCCAAATGTTCATTTTGGTGGAAGATTAGCTGAATATAAATACTATGATATGCATAATATAATTGAAAATGCTTTAAGTTATATAAATAGTAAATTTTAATTTAATTCTGATATATTTATAATAAAACTATACATTATGAACATTAATAGAACAAAATTAACAGAAGCAGATTATTTAGAAAAAATTGGGTATTTCATAGACAAACATATAAAGTCAGGAAATAAAACAACCCCCGCCATATCAGATTTAATGAGTTATGTTCAGAAAAGAATTTCAAGTCATAAAGATATTGGAGCATCTAAGAGTAAAAAAGTTATTCAAAAAGGATATGATGATACTAAACTTAATGAATTAGAATCAAAATCTAAAGCAGAAAAATCAAAGTTTGTTGATAAACTTTCTACATTTATAGCTAAGATGATAGCACCTACACTAGAGGATGAAACACTTTCGGATAAAGAGAAGAAAGATAAGATTGGGAAAGATATTAGAGGTGAAAAGTGGGTTGATTTTCTCCCTGCTGATGTACAAAATGATTTAGACTATAGTAAATATTTATATATGGAATCTAAGCGTAAAGTATCAAACAAAGATTTAAAACAATTACTAGAATTTATACAAGAGGCTGAAAAATCAGAGAAATCTAAATCAGAGAAAGAACCTGAAAGTGCTAAAAAACCTGAAAGTGTAAAAAAACCTGAAAGTCCTAAACAAGAAAAAAATTCAGAGGAAGAGGTAGTATCACCCGGTAAATCAGTATCATCTCTATTAAAATCTTCAGGATTTTCTAATTTTGTACAAGATGCCTCTAGGATGAGCTCAAGAAGAGATAAAGCTGAGGCTTATATTCAGATGTTATCTGCTTTGCCGAGTATATCTGATGCATTCATCCGTAAAGCAATTATAAATAAATTTAAAACAAGAGAATAATAAATTATGTCGAAGTTACAAAACATAAAAGCTGTAAGACAATTATTAGCGGGAGAGCATAAAATGCAGACTCGAACTATTGTTGGATACGAAAAAGCCAAAGATAGTAGTTTAAGAAACGTTGGTGAAATTTGGGAAGAAGTTTTACCAAATGGAGCTGTAGTTGAATGGGAGCAAAAGAAAGGGTATAGAGTAAAGAGACGAAAGAATTTAAAATCTCTGTATCAATTACAAGAAGAATTAGAATCTTATGACAAATGTTATGATGATTGTGGGAAACGAAAGACAAAAATATATACCAAGTACGATAAACAATCTTGCATGTCTCACAAGATGTGTTTAGATTGTTTAACAAGATTCGAAACATATCTAAAAGTAGATGGTAAATTTGAAGAATACGAAAAAAGGAAAAATTATGAATCTATAGTATCATTTTTTAAAGATGCTGAAAAAGAAAAAGAAATCATAAAATCCTCGTTAGATTCAATAGAATACGTAGAAGAGGATGGTAGCAGAGAAATTTGGAATTTTCAAAATAAGAAAAGCTTTTTAGAAAAGATAGATAATGATTTTGAAAAATTAAAAGAAGATATGTTTGAGCCATACAAAGAATTCAGTAACGAGCAAAACTTAAATAACTAAAATGAACCAATATTTAAATTATTTGTATTATATAGTAATAGCAATAGTATTGTTATATGCTTATTATAAATTAAAAAAATATATAATTGAATATAGATTAAAAAAAAGTTTGGCAGAAGTAGAAAAAGTAGATAAACACTTGAATACAGAGGAAGAGGACATAATTAATAAAATAGAAGACAAAAAAAATAACATAAAAAATATTAAAGAAAAGATTAAAAAAATTGAAAATAATAGAGATAATATAGTTAATGAAACTAAAACAGTAGAAACTGATATAAAAAAAATATCTAAGAAATTAAAAAATTTATAAATGAAAAATACATTAACTATATTATTTTTATTAGTAAATACAGTATTAGTATCTCAAACAGATGTTGATACTGTATTTACTCAAAAGCAAGTTATAAGAATCTACAATTACATAGATTCATTAGAAACTACAAATGTAAAACTAAATAAAGACTTAGAATTAAGTAATTTATTAATAGAGCAATATAAACATGAAAATGCTGAGTACGAGTATTTATCAAATTTAGATGATAAACTCATCAAATTAAAAGATACTAGAATACTGAATATGCAAAAAAGTATACAAGCATATAAGGATTATATAAAAGCAGATAAGAAAAATTTTATAGAAAAACCTGTTGTTTGGTTTTTCGTAGGATTTATAAGTTCATATGCATCCTATAGAATTGTAACAAATATAAAATAGATGCAAGAGGAGGTAAAGTCAAAAAAAACATTAAAGGAGATTATAGAGGATGAGTATAGAAAATGTTCTGTAGACCCTACTCATTTCATGAAGAAATACTGTGTAATACAGCATCCTAAAAAAGGTAAAGTTAATTTTAAATTATTCTCATTCCAAGAACAATGTTTATTTGATTTTGAAGAGAATAGATTTGTTGTTGTTAATAAAGGAAGACAGTTAGGATTGTCCACACTCACAGCAGGATATATTCTATATAAAATGACTTTTAATTCTGATTTTAATGTATTGGTTATTGCAACGAAACAAGAAGTTGCAAAAAACCTTGTTACTAAAGTTAGAGTTATGTATGAAAATTTACCGTCATGGTTGAAAGCTGCATCTATAGAGGATAACAAATTAAGTTTAAGACTTAAAAACGGTTCTCAAGTTAAAGCAGTTGCAGCATCGGTAGATGCAGGTCGTTCTGAGGCATTATCGCTACTTGTAATAGACGAAGCAGCTCACATTGATACTATAGATGATATATGGACAGCAGCGCAATCTACGCTATCAACAGGGGGTGGAGCATTACTTATATCATCTCCAAATGGAACGGGAAATTTATTTCATAAAAAGTGGACTATAGCACAACAGGGGAAGGAATTTTTCCCGATAAGATTACCGTGGTATGTACATCCTGATAGAGACCAATCTTGGAGAGATGAGCAGGATAATTTATTAGGCCCGAAAATGGCTGCACAAGAAAACGATTGTGACTTTATAACTTCGGGGCATACGGTGATAGACGGCCCTATAATAGAATGGTATAGAACAACCTATGCTCAAGAACCTATAGAGAAGAGAGGTTTTGATGCTAATTATTGGATATGGGAGTATCCCTCATATCAAAAATCATATATAATATCTGCTGACGTTGCTCGTGGTGATGGGGAAGATGAGAGTGCATTCGTAGTAATTGACGTAGAAACTGTTACACAAGTTGCCGAGTATAAAGGTGCTATAAGCACTAAGGACTTTGGTAATATGTTGGTATCTGTGGCTTCTGAATGGAATAACGCATTATTGATTATAGATAATAATGGAATTGGATGGGATACTGTCCAAGTTGCATTAGATAGAGGATATACTAATTTGTTTTATCATTATAAGAATGACCCTTATGTAGATATTTCAAAACATTTAGTTGGCTCGTATGATTTACAGGATAAGAGTAAGATGACTCCCGGTGTTTCGATAAACATGAAAACAAGACCTGTAATGATATCTAAATTAGAAACATATTTCAGAGAGAAATCTCCCATATGCAGAAGCGTTAGGTCTTTAGATGAGTTTAACACATTTATATGGAAAAGTGGTCGGGCTGAAGCTCAAAGAGGATATCACGATGATTTGACAATGTGTTGGGCAATGGCATTTTGGGTAAGAGACACAGCAATGAAATTAAAACAGCAAGGTATTGAGATTCAAAGAGCTACCTTAGATAATTTTAAAAAATCATTTTATTCAAGCAATAGTAGTGACCATAAAAATTGGACTCAAGAGTTACCGAATAAGGAATCAGATTCATTAAGATGGTTATTATAACCATATATAAAAAGTAAAAGTATGGCAGAAGAATCATTTAGGTCTAGGTTATCAAAACTATTTTCTACTAAAGTAGTAGTTAGGAGAACAGGCAAGAATAGAATAAAGGTTTATGATACTTCTCAATTACAATCAGTAGGAACAAGAGATAGTGCATATAGAGGTAGGTATACAGGAGTTCATACCTATAAGTCACATGGATATTACACTCCTAATGCTTCTACAAATTTCTTTGCCACAAAGCTAGAATTGTATAGGGATTATGAGGCAATGGATGAAGACCCTATATTAGCTTCAGCATTAGATATATATGCCGATGAATCTAGTATAAGGTCTGCTGATGGTTCTATATTAAAAATAAAAACTCAGAATGATAAAATAAAACAAATATTACATAATTTATTTTATGATATATTAAATATTGAATTTAATTTATGGCCTTGGATACGAAATGCCTGTAAGTACGGAGATTTTTATTTAGCTTTAGATTTAGATGAAGAACTTGGAGTTGTGAATGTAATTCCGATGTCTTCCTATGATGTGCAAAGACTCGAAGGATTGGAAGCACAACAGGCAGGGCTGAAATCAGATATGCAAACTAGATTTGACAAAGGTGGGATGGCTGAATATAATCCCTATGATGTTAGATTTAAGTATGAACCACTAACCAATAGAAATCCATTTTTAAAAGATGAGTATGAATATTATGAGATAGCTCATTTTAGATTACTATCAGATACTAATTTTTTACCATACGGTAGGTCAATGTTAGAGGCTGCTAGGAAGGAATATAAAAGACTTTCTTTGATGGAAGATGCGATGATGATTCATAGAATTATGAGAGCACCTCAAAGAAGAGTTTATAAGATAGCAGTAGGTAATCTCAGTCCTAATGAGATTGACCAATACATGCAGAAAATTATGGATGATACTAAAAAGACTCCATATATAGATGAAAAAACAGGTCAGTACAATTTGAAGTTTAATTTGCAAAATATGTTGGAAGATGTCTATATTCCTGTCAGAGGAGGAGATAATCAAACAGAAATTGAGACTTTAGATGGAATGAGTAATGATGGTTTTATAGAAGACGTTGATTACATTAAGCAGAAAATGATGGCTGCTTTAAAGATACCTAGAGCATTCTTAGGATTCGATGAAAATTTGGATGGAAAAGCCGTATTAGCAGCAGAAGATGTAAGATTTGCGAGAACTATAGAAAGAATTCAAAGTATATTTGAATCTGAATTATATAAAATAGCAGTAATACATTTATTTTTACAAGGATATACTGATTCATCTTTAATTGATTTTGAATTAAGTTTAAATAACCCATCTATAGTATATGAGAGACAGAGAGTTGAGATACTAAATGAAAAGATTGCACTAGCTTCTGCCATGAAAGAATCAAAACTAGTATCAAGAAAATATATATATGAAAATGTATTAAATTTAAGTAGAGACGAATGGGTTGCCGAGGAAGAATTATTATTAAAAGACCAAGCTACATCTTGGAGAATGGAGCAGATAGCTAGTGAAGGTAATGACCCTAGACAATCAGGAGAGGTTAAAGGAACTCCACATACAATAGCTCAAATGCATGTATCAAAAGAACCTGTTGAAAGTGATGGTGGTGAGTTTGGGGAGATGGGCGGTAGACCTAAATCAAATAAAAAGTTTGGAACTGACAGAGATAAATCTAATGGAAGAGACCCTTTAGGATATCAAAGAGTTATGTCAGATACAGGTTTTTCAACGAAAGGAGAGGGAGTAGATAGAGCAAAATTGTTGAAGCAATTGGAAGATAGTTTCGGAAAGAAAAGTTTAAATGAAATGTTAGATTCATAATTGTATATTTATAATAAATAATTAAGATATAATGTCGAAGATTTTTAAACATAAAAAAATAAAGAATACAGGACTTCTATACGAATTGCTGATTAGACAAATGACAAGTGATGTTTTACAAGGTAAAAATCCACTGAGTATAAAATTTGTCAAGAAATATTTCAATGATGACTCACCATTGAAATCAGAACTTAATTTATATAATACATTATATAATTACAAGGATAAGAATCCTGAATTTGCTTTAAAAATGGTGGATGCTGTTATAAAAGAACATTCTCAAATAAACTCCCCAACATTAGAAAAGAGTAAATACAATCTTGTTAAAGATATTAATAAAAGCTTTAACAAAGATATATTTATGAAAACTCAGGTAGATAACTACAAAATATATGCTTCGATATATAATTTGTTTGAGCATAGAGAATCGGATAATCCTTCGTTATATTTAAAAAATAAGCTATACATAGTAAATCACATAACAAGTAACAATACAGATAGCACAAGTGATAAGCAAGAGTTTATGGAATCTGTAGACCCTGAATTAAAATCATTGACATTTAAGTTACTTACTGAAAAATTCAATAATAAGTGGAGTTCCAACTTAGATGAAAATCAAAAAGAAATACTAAGGCATTTTATATTCAATTCAGTTGATAGTGAGAAAACAACAATATTTATCACGGAACATATAGATAATATAGAATCTAAACTAAAATCTAAATTAGTAAATATAGAAGATACAGTATTAGACATAAAAGTGAAAGAAATATTAAGTATACTGCCAAAGTTAAAAAATTCAAGTTTTATTACGGAAGGTCATTATTTATCTATGATAAGATATTATGAATTGTTAAGAGAACTATAAAATACATAGAATATTATGAAGTTAGATAAAATATATGATGACATAGAAGAGGAGTTATCAAATATATCTCAGCAATTAGAAGAAGAGAATGTGACAGGAAATGTAGCAGGTTATCAAACGCCTAATGCATTTGTAAAAAAACCTGCAAGAAAATCTGATGAAGCTAAGAAAAATTCAAATTTAAAAAATTCTGTAGGAAAACAAGTAAAAAAATCTTATAAGAATACTATACCATATAAAAAATCATTATCAGAAATAACATATTACGATTATAAAAATGATGATTCAAATACAAACAAGGAGAAGTTAAATAAATGTTTTATAGATATAGATAAAAATTTGGAAGATGTTAAAAAAATAATAGATAATAATCTAAAACTAAAAAAAGATTTCCAACTAGATGGTCAGTTTTGGCAAAACAGTTCTAAAAAATTCTATTCAATAAATTCAAAAATTGTGTACATACAAAACAAACTTCAAGAATTGTTTAATTAAACATAAAGATATGACATCTAACAAATCATTACTTATAGAATATAATAAATTTATACCAAATGTAGATTCAATAAATGAAGCTATAAAATATAATAGACCAATTAGAGTTACAGGAGTATTACAAAGGGCAGGAGCTAAGAATCAAAATGGTAGAGTATATCCAATGGATATATTAAAGAGAGAAGCAGATAAATACAACGAAGAGTTTGTAACTCAAAGAAGAGCTTTAGGTGAATGTGACCACCCTGATTCATCTGTAGTTAGTTTAGCTAATGCATCACATCATATAACAAAAATGTGGTGGAATGGAAATGATTTAATGGGAGATATAGAAATACTACCCACACCATCAGGCAATATTTTAAAAAATATATTAGCATCAGGAATTATAATTGGAATTAGTTCAAGAGGATTAGGTTCTATAAGGGAGGTATTTACTGAAGATAAGGATAAATATTTAGAAGTTCAAAGTGATTTTGAATTAGTAGCATTTGATTTTGTATCGAATCCATCAACACATGGAGCATATATGTTTCCTGTAAATGAAAGTATTTCAAAAGATTCAATACTAAAAGAACAAAAATCTATGGAAAAAAATAAAAAAATAAATACGTTAATTTCAAATATTATATGCGATATACAAGGAGTTTGTAGTTGCAATTAAAAAAAAAATTAAAATATTGATATTTATATTAAATTGTATACTATTTATAATAGTATATACTAGATGTTAATATTTAGTTTAAAAAATAAACAAAGTATAATAAAGATTTCAATAATCTTTTTAGCAAAAAATAGAAACAAATGCAAGATTTATTAAAAGAAGCAATTGCCGATGCGAAAGCGATTCGTCAAGTAGCTATCGAAAACGCAAAAGCAAGTTTAGCTGAAACATTTGCTCCAAAAATCAAAAGAATGGTTGCTGAGGAGATGAACAGCGAAGAGGATGATAGTTTATACGAAGAGGATGAGTACACTGAAGAGGAGGATTCATTAGATGAAACTCTATTTGAGATGGAAGGTGAAGAAACAGATGATGAGATGATGGAAGGTGAAAATATGGATGATGAGATGATGGAAGGTGAGGATATGGAAGATGAGTATGGAGATGAAGATTCTGATGAATTAGATGAAATTCTAAGAGAATTAGATAATGAAGAAGAAGACCCAATGATGGAAGAAGAGGGTATGGAAGAGCCTGAAGCTGCACCTGTACCTAAAGAAGCTCCTGTCATGAAAGAACCATCTAAAAAATCTGATTTAGAAGAATTTATTAGAGAAATGTTGGCAGAAATGGAAGGCTCTGAAGAAGAGGAAGAACCATCTGCTGATATGGAAGCAATGAAAGAAGAATTAGATTCTAAAGAAGAGGAATTACAAGAAGCTTATAGAACAGTTAGATTTTTGAAGAAAAAGATAAATGAGTCACTGTTAATCAACTCGAAACTTTTATATTCAGGAAAATTGTTCAGAGCACATAATTTGGATGAAAGCCAAAAAGTATCAATTTTAGAAAGTTTTGATAGAGCAACGTCTATTAGAGAAACAAAATTACTCTATGCATCACTTGCAACAACGTTGAACGAAATTAAATCAAAAGTTAATAGCAAGTCTATGCGTTTGAAGGAATCAAGAGCGTCTAAGTCAACATTAAATTCGACTAAACCGTCTCCTAGAATCCTTGAAGAAAACAAAATGGTAAGTCGTTTGCAACAACTTGCGGGAATTATTAAATAATTTTAAAAAGAATAAACAATGAATATTCAATCATTTCTACCTGTAGACTACAACCGTACCCGTAAAGCGGAGGTTGCAGGTCTTGTTAAGAAGTGGGAAAAAATTGGACTTTTAGAAGGTCTTTCGGATGAAAGACAAGAAAAATCCAACGTTGCTATCCTTTTAGAGAACCAAGCTAAACAATTGGTCGTAGAAGCGAATAGAACGGGCACTAATTCCAATTCTGAAGAATGGGCGGGTGTAGCCCTTCCATTAGTAAGACGTGTATTTACAGAAATTTCTGCTAAAGACTTCGTATCTGTACAACCTATGAATTTGCCAACAGGTTTGGTATTCTTCTTAGATTTCAAATATGGAACTGCTCAAGGTGGATTCCAAACGGGTTCAGGAAGAACTTCACAGGCAGACTCTGTCTTTGGTGTTACCGATGCTCGTAGAGGAACACCCGGCACAGGTGGTCTATACGGTGCAGGTCGTTTCTCCTACACCTCTAACGATGTATCCAAGTCATTGACAAGGTCTACAACTGTAAGCGCAGGAAGTAATACCTACACAACTTCATCTATTTCAACTACAGCTGCTTGGAATGCTGCCTTGAATTATGATTCAGTAGTATCTTCATCATTAGCATCTGCGGGTGTAACATTGAGAAAGGTAACTGTTGCTACAGGTTCGTTAACAGGACTTGATGTTGAGGCAATTAGAGCATTTGCTATTAGTGGTAGTGGTATTACAACTTATTACCCTGCATTTACTAAACTTAATGCTTCAAACCACATTGAGTTTATTATTAGAGGTACTGCAACTAATGCTGTAGTAACTTATACTAAGCAACCTACATCTACAACTCGTGGTGATTTTGAAGCAGGTCAAGCATCTGCAACATTTGATGCACAGTTAGATATTCCTGAAATCAATTTAGAACTTCGTTCAGAGGAAATTACGGCTAAAACTCGTAAATTGAAAACTAAATGGAGTGACGAATTTGCTCAAGACTTAAATGCATACCATTCATTAGATGCTGAGGCTGAATTGACTGCTATGCTTAGTGAGTATATTTCACACGAAATTGATTTAGAAATTCTTGATATGCTTATTAAGAATGCTCAAACTGTAGATTATTGGTCTGCGAAGAACAATGAAGTTTGGGATGGAGCTAAATTCGTACAACAATCAGCAGGTTCAGGTGGATATTACAATTCACAGGGAGAGTGGTTTCAAACATTAGGAACTAAACTTCAGAAAGTATCTAACGAGATTCACCGTTTGGTATTGAAGGGTGGAGGAGCAAACTTTATGGTATGTTCTCCTACGGTTTCTACGGTATTGGAGTCAATCCCGGGATATGCTGCTAACACAGATGGAACTAAGATGGAATACGCAATGGGTGTACAGAAAATCGGTACAATCAATAGCAGATATACTGTCTATAAGAATCCATACATGACTGAAAATACTATTCTTTTAGGATATAGAGGAAGTCAATTCTTGGAAACAGGTGCTGTATATGCTCCATATATTCCAATTATGATGACTCCAACTGTCCTTGACCCTGAGAATTTCACACCAAGAAAAGGAATTCAGACAAGGTATGCCAAGAAAATGGTAAGACCTGAATTCTATGGTAAGATTTATGTAGGAGGTCTTGAGACCATCTAAAAAAATATTATAGGTAATATTACAAAGAGACTCTAATTTTTAGGGTCTCTTTTTTTTATTTATGTATATTTATATATGAATACCAAACAATAAATAAATGAGTGAAAACAAAGAGAAGAGGACACCGAAGTCAGACGTTAAATTTTCAATTTCATTATCAGATGAACAGAGAGTAGCAAAAGAGCAAATATTAAAACATCCCTACAGTTTTGTGTTAGGAGAGGCAGGAAGTGGGAAAACTTTATTAAGTATTCAGATAGCCTTAGATAGGTATTTTAAGAGAGAGGTTAATAAGATAATAATATCGAGACCTACGGTAGCTAATGAGAATAATGGTTTCTTACCGGGCACGATTGAGGAGAAAATGCACCCATGGTTAGTACCCATTATAGATAATTTAAGAAAAGTATATAATAAGAATGTAGTTATAGATAAAATGTTGGAAGAAAATTCTATAGAAGTAGTATCATTATCTCATTTCAGAGGTAGAACTTTTGACAATGCAGTTTGTATATTAGATGAGTGTCAAAATCTAACTGCGGAGCAAACAGCTATGTGTATAGGAAGATTAGGTAAAGAAAGTCAAATGATATTCTGCGGAGATATGAAGCAGGTTGATTTAAAAAACTTATATGATAGCGGATTATCTAGGTTATCTAAATTAAAAAACAGTTCATACGTGTATATAGTAGAATTGGAAGAGAACCATAGGCATCCCGCATTAAAAGAAGTTTTAGGATTGTATTATTCATAAAGTAAAATAGTAGTATGAAAGTTTTTAAAATGCCTTGGAAGCAGCAGACAGTTAATTTAGAATCTGTAATTTTAGTTGAGAAGATGTCTTCTAAAAGTAGATTAGATTTAGAAGAAATAACTATTACAGATGATGATACTGAGTATATTACTTGGAAATCCAATTATAAATTAGTTGGATTGTATGAAGTTTATGCAGATAAAGAATCTTATGAAAAAAGAGTTATTCCTATTGATATTGTAAAATATACTATTGAAAAATCTTGGGAAGATGTCCAATCAAAAGATATATCAGATATACTTGTAGAAACTATGCATACGTACAAGTTAGATACTCAAGAATTTTCTAAAGGAGAAGTGGTTATATTATAGAATAATATATAAAACTGCACTATTTATATAAAAGAATAGTATGGCAGCAGGTTTATATAATTTCATAATAGAACAAGGGACAACTGTAGATTTAAGAGTTGACTACAAAGACTCTAATGGAGTTCCATTTGACTTAACTAACTTTAGTGCAAGGATGCAGATACGAAATGCACCTAAAGGTTCTATAGTATATGCAAGACTTTCATCGACAATGACTCAATGTGGAACAGGACTTAATTTAACTCCTACTGTTGGTAATTTAACATACCCAAAAGCTTCAGGTAGCATAGGCATTAGTATTAGTGCTGCATCATCATCTGCATTTTCATTTGACCAAGCTTACTATGATTTAGAAATAGTTAGCGGTAGTGGTGCTTGTGAGGTTGTTACAAGATTATTACAAGGAAAAATAAAACTAAGTAAAGAGGTAACATTCTAATGTCAAGGAGAATAATAGTAAACAATGACGATGATAGAATAACACTGAATTCACGAAGTTCACCTGAGATTGTTGTAGTAAGTAAAAACGAAACTAAAGTAGTTACGGTAAGTTCGGTAGGGCCGAGAGGGCCAAGAGGATTTGCAGGTGGTTCATTATTTGGACAAACAGGAAGTTTCTACACTACAACTAATAATTTTAAAGTAACAGGTTCTTTTTATGCTTCTCAATTTTATGGAGATGGTAATGGTCTATATAATATACCAACAACATCGATAGTAAATTTTGATTCAGAAGTCTCAAAGTCAATGTTTCCATATGTTGGGAAGGCTGAGATAACAGGTTCTGTACAAATATTGAGACCAAACATAATAGCAGGTTTAGATTTTTTTATAATAAGGTCAGGTTCATTCAATGCTCTTACGGTAACAACACAGGGAGTACTTAAATTAGGTGAGTTTAATGAATTACCACCACCTGTTGCGGGAGGTCTAGCTTATAGTAAAGCAAATTTTTGGATAGGAGTATAATAATGATTTTTTCTTAAATAAATATATATTTATAGTAAATATAAAACTACGTAACAATGGCTCAATGGAAAAAAGTATTAGTAAGTGGTTCTAATGCACATGTAACATCGCTAACATCATCTATACTAACTAATGATAATTTAGTCATTGCAGGAGTTGGAGGTAGAATAGAATCAAGTGGACTCACATATGATGGGACTAAACTAAATCTAACAGCAGCAGCAGTAATATCAGGTTCTATCTTCTCAGGTTCGTTTGTAGGAAATGGTGCAGGATTAACAGGATTAGTTTCTGCATTAACCATAGTAGATGAATTTGCAGGTACAGGCACTGTGTCTCTAAAAACACAAAACTTAACTGTAACGGGAGGTGAAGGTATTGACACAGCAATGTCAGGACAAACCCTAACCATTTCAGGTGAAGAAGCTACTACCGTTAATAAAGGTATAGCAGCGTACAATAGTAATTATTTTAGTGTTAGTGAGGGATACGTATCTCTCGTCAATTCAGGTTCGGGAGCAGTATTAGATATTTTAGGAACATCTAACGAAATCACTGCATCAAGAACTAATGGTACGGTAACTATAGGATTACCCGACAATGTCATTGTTACAGGAGACTTGACCGTGGGAGGTGATTTAGCAGTGAGTGGAGATTTAACATATATTAATACAACTAATTTATTAGTTAAAGACCCATTTATATTAGTTAACTCAGGCTCAATAAATACTGATTCAGGTATAGTATTCGGAGGTAGTACAGGTGTAGCAAACAGCGGTTCAGCATTATTTTGGGATGTTAGTTACAATGGTAATGATGGGAGATTAGCTGTTGCCAATGAAATAGCTTGGAATAATACGGGAAATCAAACTCCAAGCTATCATGTAGCAGGTGTTTTTGAGGGAACTGAAGCCAATGCAGCAACTGCACAAGCTGACCATGTTGGAAATTTAAGAGTAGAAAACGGACAAATATATATTTACGTATAAATTTGAAATTGTTAATAAATAAAATATTAAAAGTTTTGCCAACGGTTATCAAAAAAGGAATTGCAAGAACTCTTTCTCCAACATATACAGAAAGTGGGGAAGAAGTACAATCAAAAATAACATACACTCCTGAAGAATTACAATATGTAATAACAGTATTGGGAGAACAAACATTTAAAATAAAAGATATAGAATTTATATATAATCTTATAATAAAATTACAAGAAGATTATATACAACAATCAAGTAAAAAATAGTGTTTTATAGTAATATATAAGATATTAAATAAATTTATTATTGGCCCTATGGGGAAGTGGGCTTCTCAAAAAAGAAGTTACCAACCATAATAAAAAATATAAGAAATGCCTAATTGGAAAAAGGTAATAGTTAGTGGCTCTAATGCTGAACTAAATAGATTAAATGTATCCAC
>Ga0315909_10004142_pt1 | contig 17238 bp, 21 predicted proteins | sample LakEriMetagenome_11_FD_203527 | JGI IMG/M metagenome (GOLD analysis project Ga0315909, IMG submission 203527) | Freshwater fungal communities from buoy surface, Lake Erie, Ohio, United States - Buoy 2 MA125 | ecosystem: Environmental > Aquatic > Freshwater > Lake | place: USA: Lake Erie, Ohio...
TGTTGCCATAACTATCTCCATTAATAAAACTTGTAAATAAATAGGTTATTTCATATTTTTAGCGATATAATTCATCGCCGTCTTTCTGACTACTGAATCTGTTCCATAACCCAATGCACTCTTAACCAAAATATCACGGCCAGTTTGTGGATTTTTAATACGATGTTTTAATAAATCTTTTAGTCGTGTTTGTTTTGTTGGTGTTCCACCAGTTTGTTTTGTATCTTTTTCTTGTGCTTGTTGCACCACTAATTTTGTCTTTGGATACTTGTCCATTAATGTTTTGACTGCTTTAACATTTTTTGGTGCGTCATCGACAAATGCAATTCTGGTGTATCCATCTTTAATGTGCTTTTCTATGTATCGTGCCTTTTCCATTGGGTCGCTATCACCCAATGCTGCGATGGTAATTCCAGATGTTATACCTTGTGATTGTAAAAATTTTGCGATAGGTTTAGTATGACCACGAGCAGTTAGTACAACTACTTTGTCTGCTTTCTTTTGGTCAATAACTTTCTTCAATAAATTGACATATTTTGTAATAGGACGAGGATTTTTTAGTTGCTCAAACTCCGAGTAATCAAACTCGTCCCCAGGTTGTTTTTCATATGCTGCGTAGTCTGCTGGACTTAATTCTCTTCGCTTTCCATCCTTATCAACAACAATAACCCTTGCGTCTGTATGCACAAGGGTATCGTCAAAATCAGTAATGTATGCGGTCTTACCCATATTAACGGGTAATTAACTTATATGCCGTTGCCACCATCTTTTCAGTTGGGAGGGCCAACATCTTTTTTCTATTATCTGGTGATAACTTGTGTAATACACGAGTTAACAATGCTGCGGTGTAAATGTCTAACATTACACCACCAACTTCTGCTGGCTTTCTATCCTTTACAATACTCAATATTTGACTTTGCTTAGAACTATAATCTTCACTCGTGGTGACCAAATGTGGGTCGTTTGATACCTTTGGTGTTGTATCATCGGATGCTACTGGAAAATCGGAGACTGGGACTGCTCCTGCTACTTCATCTTTCTTTTTTGGTAGTTTATCGTGTGGAGTAGATGCATACTTTTCTACACTACCCTTTGCCATAGTTTGTGCCAATTTTCTTGCAGTTGGACTAAAATCACTTGCCTTTGCTCGTCCAGTTTGGATAGCTCTAACAATACCAAATAATTTTTGTTGTGCTTTACTGACTGATGGCATCTTATCTCTCCGAATACAACTCTGGTCGTAAGTATCTAAACTTACGCATTAATTCGCCCGCTTTTGCATTTGCTTCGTTTTCTATATCAGAACCATCTTCACCATTCAACTCTTGATTACTAATTCGTTGTTTATGATGCACCATTTCGTGAGCCAAGGTTCGTAATACATCCGCAATATGACGATTACCTTTTACGATAATGATTTCGTCAGTTTGTGGATTATAGGTTCCAAAGGTTAAATTTTGTTTAGAATAATCACTACCCACAAATTTAATATTGGCAGGTAGTGATTGAAGTTGTAGCTCTTTTGCGACAAACTTTACAAATTCACTTGTGATATTTTCATTTAGTAAAGCTTTAAGTCGCATGGAGATTACTTAGTCTTTTTCTTGGTAGACGTAATCTTCTTAGCAGTTTTCTTAACTGTCTTGACCGCTGCAACCGCATCCTTCAAGTCAACCTTACCGTCACCATTGACATCGGCTGCCTTTACAACAGTTTCTTCAACCTTCTTGGTTGCCTTTAACAATGGTGCTGGAGCTGCCATCATCTTGCGATTAAGGAAGTAGATTGCAACTGCCAAACCTAATACTAATACTAAAAATGTCGTCATAAAAACTCCTTACTTAAGTTCACCTAAGAAGTCGTAAATTAATGTATCAATACGACTATAGGGGGTGATGATTTGACCACCCTTGTTTTCGTTAATAAATGCTCCGTGCGTACTTGGATTACTTACGATATCAAAACAAATGAGTGAAAAGTCATCACCAACTTCTACGGTGTTTTCACCAATTGGTTTAACCGAACCCATACCACGGGATGAAACACCCAATCGGATATTGTTCTTGATTAATTCACGAACGATATTACCTGATGGGGTAGATAGGATTTCAATATTTCCCTTGACATCATCACCTTCAAACCAGAGTTCGGTGACGTTGCAGCAAACATTCTTCAAATTAACTACTGGACTTTCTGGGTGGTCAAGTTCTCCAAGTGCACGGCGTTGTGATACAAAGTTATTTTTGTATACCATTGCTTCACGTGCTAATATTTCTTTTGGATATACACGACCATTTTGATTCTTCATTTCTGCACGTTGAAGTAAAACATCCTTTAACATCAACGGTTTACTGATGTCTGCTGCTTCTTTTAATAAAGTAGTGTCATACGAAATGACATTATATTCTACGAGTAATGTTTGCATATTATTGCCCACGGATTTCACGGATGCGGGTTGCGAGGCCAAGAAGTCTTGATTCTAACTTCAATAATCCTTGTTGTGTACGCTTCCATAGTTGTTCACTTGCGATACCTGATTCTGTCTTTAAACGACTATTCATTCTAATAACACGTTCAACTTCTTGTAAGTTCTTATTAAGTTGTGAAATAGCTTCTGCAATCTTTCTATGTGGTGTCTTAGATGTATCGTTCTTATATTCGTAATACTTGTTTTCGTTTAATTCCTTGGTGACGATTTCCATCTTGTCTGCTGGACGATTTGCTTCTTCTTCACCCTTTGGAGTTAACTTGAATCCTGTGGTTGCTGTAGCGATGTGCTTAGAACGTGCCACACTCTTTGCTTTATTACCACGGAAAGAATATGGAGTTAAGTATCCAGGAACATTTGCAGTCGTTGTCATTTCATCAAGTTTCTTTTTGATGATTTGTCGGACGCGTTCACGAATTTGTTGTGTCTTGTCCATAGATTAACTCTTTAAAGTGTCTAATGTCTTGGTAATTTCCAAGGCAATTAATAATGCGGTCATGTGATTTTCCTTGACCACTTGAACCGTTTTTAATTTTTCTAATTGTGAAACAACTTCTGATAACTTAATGGTGGTCACCTTGTTATCAATCTTAGCCATCTTCTTTGTGATTTCAGCAATTAATTCTTTTGCTAAATCTACTGCGTATGCTCGAAGTGCTACTGAATTGGATACGTTATAGATATATTCACGAAGAAGGTTCTTTTGCTTATCGCTGAGGTCTGCATACTTTTGGTTGAACTTTTCCATCAAAATCTTGTAGGTCAATAAACGTAAATCTTCTTCTTGGTTTTTGACCGTTTCAAATAATGCAGTTTCCTTCTTGATTTCCTTGTTGACAATCTTACCACTTAAATGTTCAACAATAGTAAATTTAGCTTCAACCATACCTTGAATTTCGTTGAAGTCTTGGATTTCGTTTACTGCACCATCAAACACCTTATATACAGAAGCATAAACTTTGTAGGACGGAATACGGGCATTTAAAAATTCTTTTAAATCGTAGTTGTTTTTAATTTCACGAATTAACTTATATTTTTGTGTGTTTAATGCCACTTCATTTAACTTTTTACGTTGTGATATCAATACATTGATAAGTTCAAATGCTTTAGTTTCACTGAGTTGTTGTGCATTGAAAAATGAACGATAAAGAATCAATTCCTTTCCAAGTTCTGTCTTGGAATTGAAATATTCCTTCATTAGTTTGACCGCAGTATCATTACTACGATTTTCCAATGCGTCTGATGTAATTTTACGGACTAATAGTTCAAATAGTATGCCCGTATTCCGAATTTTGTTATGCTTGACGTTTGCTTTCATAAACATCCCATTTTAGTGACATTATACCGTCATATATTAAATATAACGAATATTAATAAGACTTTAGTTTTCCAAGTCTAAAATATTATTTTCATCTAATAGAGAACCAGTAGCTTCTTGGTTTTCCATCAATACTTTCTTACTTGGTTTTTTTAAACTTGCCATCAACGCTTGAACTTCTTTGGTTAGTGCCAATGGTGACTTTCTTTTATCATTTCGTTGCTTACCAACAGTCAACGATCCCATATTTTCTTTGTGTCCAAGTGGATCACGACCACGTGGGTGACTGTCTTGACCAAACTTCATTCCTGTTTTTGGACGACCTATCTTAGCTTCTTCCAATTCTTCGTCTGGTAACGGTTCACCTTCTAATTCACTTTCATTCTCGCTATCTGGTTTTAGTGAAGCTAAAATAGAATCTAAATTATCAAGTTGTTGTTCTTCTTGATCAGGACTAAGTGGTTCTGCATCTGCTGGTTCACCTTCACCACCTTCAGGTGGTGCTTCACCAGCTGGTACTTCAGGAGCAGCGCCATCCATACCTGGTTGTTGTCCTTGTGCCGCTTGATCTAATTGTGCCATACGTTTTACATCTTCTGCAATCTTAGCACGTTCTTCCACAATTTCATCATCTGATAATTCAAGAATATTGTGGTAAATCCATTCTTGTGAAAGCATCTTACTGTTCATAATAGATTCTGCCACACCAATCTTTTCCTTCCACAAGTTTAACTTTTCTTGTTCGTAAACAATTGATGGATTGGTTAATGATAATTCAAAATCAATTAAATCTTCGTCAGTAAATCCTTGAACATATAAATGGATGATGGCAATCTTGGTGAGTTCCGATACCATAATACGTTGAATACGTTCAATAGTACGTGCGAAACGAACATCTTGTGCTGCCAAAGTTGCTTTACCACTTAAATCTTCTTCGTATCCCAAGAATGCCTTCGGCACCTTGAATGCTGCCATTAACTTATTACGGAGGTATTCGATATCTTCGATAGCGTTGAATTGTAGACCTGGGAGGTTTTGGATGTCTGTTCCAGAGTCCTTACCACGAACAGGAAGATAAAAATCTTCTGTGATATTTTGCATATTATATCGAAGATTGTAATCACCAGTTGCAGGATCTACTAATGGTGTTTTCTTCATTCTATCCATAATACGATTCATAAACGTATCGATTTCTGCTGGCGGGATATTGCCGATGTCAATTAAAATCTTACGCTTATCTGCCGCTCTCATAATACGATGAATTAACATCGCATCTTCCATCAACTGAAGTTGTTTCCAAACACGACGGCCACCTTCAATCATTGCCTTACCATATGGAAGAAAGTTGGTGTCCGAAAGGAGACGGAAGTGGGCAATTTCATAGTTATCAAATTCAGTCTTACCTAATGATAAGAAATCATTTTCAATCTTGAACTTGACCGAGAATGGATTGCCTGGGTCTTGACCTTCGATACGAATGGTTTCATAGACAGAGAGTGGTAATACATTTACAATTCCAAATTCTGGATCTATGTCTAGGAATAAAAAGAAATCACCATACTTGACCATATTACGAATCCAAGGCCACATATTGAATTCCACATTCAATACATCATAGAATAAGTTATGTAAGATTTCTTGTATCTGTGTATTCTTAGAATGAATGGTAAGGAGATTACCAAATTCATCTTTGGTGGTTGATTCGTCAGCATAAATGTCCATTACCGATGAAATAATAGGGTCATTATCCATCATATCATAATCACGGAACAATTGCAATCGGGAACCTTGAAAGGCTGCCGCTGCTTCATATCGTCCGTGAGCAGAACCATATCCACCCGTCATAGACGAATAGACGCGGTGGTATCTATCAATACCGCGTCTATTGATAAACGATTGAATGTTGTCTGTGTCGGCTACTTTAAGTCTTTTTCCACCAACGTTACGAACTACCGTATTAGTAGAAAATAATTTCTTTAGTCTGCCAAATATGCTGTTATCAGCCATAACCCCTCAACTTGTTAGTAGATATACAATTCGTCTATTGACTTGATAACCATTTCAACGATATGTGTATCTAATCCCTTAGCTGGCTTCTTCAATAGACTATTTAATGCTTCACGTAAATCACGAGCTGGCATTACTACTGTTGCCAATTCGGTCATATGCCATTCCGACATTGTGTTGTAGTTGTATGGTATTTCATTGACCTTGGTGATTCCTGCAAGTAATTCTGCGGTTAGTTTTGCCAACTTTTCTTCTTGAGCTTCTTTAAGAGTTGGTGCTAACTTTTCAAGTAATGCGACCAAACGCATTGAGTTGATGCGGTTTTCCTTACCTGCTTCTGTGATTAAATCTGTGAGCTTAATCATGCTTTTTCTCCCTATCCAATGCTGTTCGCATTTTCTTAACATCTTGTGGTTTTGGTGCTGCGTTAATTGCACCACCAGGTCCAACTAGTTGTTCATGCTTCTTTTCTACATGCTTCATCAATAACGAATAATACTTTGGATTTTCTTTCAGATGTGCTGCTGCGATTTTTGCAGTCTTGACCACGTTTCCGTTGGTCACATCTTGGTGTTCTAACTCAACATTCATTCCCAAAAAGAATTCTGTTGGATTAAACTTATAACCCATTTTATCTAATATCTTGTCGGATTGTTCCCGAGAAATTTTCTTTTTCATATTACCAGGTACGACATGCCCAATAACGAGCTTTTGTTCTTGGACCTGGATTATCACAATTATGTCTTGCACGGAACGACTTACGACGAGAAGGAATATTCTTTTTAATCTTCATTGTCTTTTCACCACGGCGTTTTGCCGACGTTCCACCATGACCGAAATTTACTTTCTTGATATTTCCACTCTTTGGGTCTTTAACGAACACTTTAAACTTCTTTACATCACCTCTCATAATCTTACCGAGGGCAACCTTACGACCACGATATTCTGCTTCACCAAGTTGATTTTCGTGTAATCCTTCGAGGACTTCAATAAGACATTCATTACAGAATTCACCTTCTGTTAGTTCATCTTCTTCGTGACCTGGAACGTGTGTTTCTTCTACTGGAACACAATTAGGAACCATTTTACCATTTAGTTCCTTCATACCAACTTGCTTATATCCGTCCCAGCAATCTTCGCAAAGAATATCAGTTAATCTAATCATTGTTGCTCTCAAAGTCAAGAGTTTATTTCTTTTTAAAAGTAGAAACCATTGTTGGTTTTCCACCTGGATTTCCTGCTTTTCTCTTTCTAATTACAGCCGAACGTTTTTCACTTTTACTCATTTTACCTGCGGAACGAGCTGGGCGACACTTTGGATATTTTGCGCTACCACCCTTACGTTCCTTCTTACCAGCCGAAGCGCCGCATGGTGGATGCTTTCCAGTCTTTGGGTCTTTTCTGGAAATATCTACCCACTTTTGCTTCAACCACTTACCAAGTTCACCTTTTGGCTTATACTTCTCATCCAAAATTTCTTCGGTAAGTTCAACTAAAATATCTTGTAATTTCATTACTTTAAGAACTTCAACTTATAGATTGTTGAGTTGACCAACGCTGAGATTTCATCAACGATATTATTGAGGTCACCATCTTGTGGTAGTCCCTTACGAACACTATCAATATAGGTTGATAATCCAGTAAAATACTTGATTACTTCATCGTTTTCAAAGTATTGTTTCTGTGGGGTATAACCACGGATGATTCCATAGCGACCTTGGCAAGTTTCTGCGTAGCTATCTACCAAATCTACAACTGCATCATAATAATCATTTAATGCTTTGTGAGCAGCGTATGATGATGTTTGTAAATGGAAGATGTGTGCTTGGTCACGACTATTGAATAGTGTGGATAAAAACTTTGCTACGGTATCCATTACATTGTTCCCGATGGTGCTGGAACTGCACCTGCTGCTCCAGGAACTTCAGCTGTGCCATTTTGGTCCTTTTCACTACTAATGTATTGTGCAGCCGATTCGGTATATTCCTTAGCTAATGAAATCTTGTTTTGCACCCATTCTGGTAGGTTGGTATCGTCTGCCAACATATCATGCAACATTTGTGCATTTCTGATAATGGTTTGTAATTGATTCTTTGCCATATCACCTTCATAATCGTATTCACCAGAATCGGCTTGGTCTTTGGGTCCGATTTCTTCCTTCTTTTCCATTGACTTACCAATAGCATCACGACGAGCTTTTAAATACTTGTCTGACGAGTCTTTATCACCGTCATTATCGATATCACCATCTTCTTTACCAACGGCGTCAAGAGCTTCCTTTACAGCTCCGACTGGCTTATCACTAATTCCTTTGATGCCAGCGACGATTCCCATAAGTCTAATCATATTACTTCTCCAAAGTGTTTAGAGGGATTTTTGTCCCTTCTTTTGTGCCACCAAATATCTCTTATACAAATCACGTTTTGCTTTTAACATTTTATCTGTTAAATTTACTTTTCCATCATTATTTACATCTGCGTCCTCTTGACCCATTGGATCACGGCGCTTGTGTGGTATATGATATTCTTTCTTAGTTTTTCTCCAACCACCACCCATACTCTTATACTTCTTTGCTGCCCAGAGGTTAGCGTATGCTGATGGGTAGACCTTAAACTTGGCACGTGCTGCCGCCTTTGCTCTTGCCCACTTTTCAGGACTGGTTGGACTATTCTTTTCCAATAATGCTACAATCTCTTCAGCTTTTTGTAATCGTGGATCTGCAAAATCACTTTCTGTTTCTTTGTATCCAAACCCAGGATATCCTTCTTCTTGTTCACCACAACCACAATCAGCTTCGTGGAGACAATCGCAATCTTCAAAAATATAGGTGTAATATTCTCTGTAATTCATATTACTTACCTTTCTTTTTCTTACTATCTATCGCTTTGTTGGTTGATGCTGCCCAAAGGTATGATTTCCAATCATCACCAAACTTATCCTTAAAATATCGGACAGAACGTTTGTTCTTTAATAATTTTTTACCTACTGAGTCTCGCTTTTTGACTTGTGACTTATCCATTTTACGTGGTGGTTCACGACGAGCTACAGTACGTTCTGCCAATTCTGCTTCCAATTCTTCACGGATAATTTCTAAAAGTTCATCTTTGGTCATATCTTATACCGGTTTTGATGTTGTTTTACCACCACGTTTACGCTTTCTACGTCCAGCGCAATGTGCTTTTTGGCTGAAACCCTTTGGATTACTACAATTTATGGACTTTTTGTATCTCTTTGTCCATTTTTCTGTCAACAAAATATCAACTAATTTAATCATAGTTAAATCCAATAAAAACACTACATTATAAATAGTGTATTATCCTAGTAACCACCTAATATCTTCCTTTCCAGTTCCAACTTGCATCTCATATGGATTTTGTGCTCTGTCTCTGTTTGTGTAGATGTGACCGACCACACTATACTTGGCCTTGTCTAACGCCATCTTTGTCAATTCTATACCTTCCTGACGTAAACGAAGGGCGGTGTCACGAACCCACAGACCAATACAAAGCGCCATTGTCAAGTCATCATTATAACCTTGTAATGCTTCTGGTCTACCATTCTTCCAAATAAATGTTTCTAATTCAGCACACATTCTTGCTGACCTAATAGTAAAACTATTTTCTAACATATATTCTTTTAATCGTGCTATAACCAACGGACGAGTGCGTTGTGATGTCGTAAACCCAGGAACCATTTGTCGTTCTTCTGCTCTATATCGTCCTGTCATTTGATGTTCTACGTCAACATATTGTAAATCTTTGGACATATAAAAGAGATTTTTATATCCACGATCAATAATCTGTTGCACAGCGTTCCATCCTATACTACTATTTTCTGGAATGAGTAATGCGTCATTATATTCCGTTGCGATTGATACCAACATATTACCAAACTGCTTAGTTTCTACCTTTCCTCTGTATTCTGCTACTTGGGTAGACGACTCTACATCTATTACGTGAAATGCTGAATAGTCCTCACCATCTCCACGAGCAACGTCAGCGCACACAATATATGACCGACCAGGTTGTGCATATTCCCAGACCCACAAGTTTCCATCAAACCCGCCTTTGGTAACTGGTTCTTGGACAAATGATGCTTTGTAAAACTCGATGATTTCTGGTGGAACTACCGTATTACCAGAGAAAATAAATGACGCATCGTGTTCTTGTGATGCCTGCATTTCACCCATCAGTTCCGTTTGTCTATCACGCCATGCTTGGTCACGTTCTGGATGAACTCTCCAATCCAGTAATATAGGATTAAATCCGTTGGTTTTAGCCTCTGCTTGTTGCCACATTTTATGGAAAAAGTTACCAACACCATTTGGAGTGGACAGTAGAATTGCCTTACCACCCGTTGATAATGTGGATGATGCTGCCGTCCAAATGATGTCTGCGTCATCAATGAATGCAGCTTCGTCGAGGATGAGAAGGGACAATGCTTCAGAACGACCTGCATCTGGTGATGATGCTACCGCTTTAATCTGTGACCCATTAGAGAATTGAAGTGATAACTTGTTGTCCGTAATAACCTCACCACGTAACCACGTTGGAAGGTTTTGATGCATGAACTTAACTTTGGTAACTAAGTTCTTTGCGGTTTCTTGTTTGGTTGCGATAACAAGAATATTCTTGTCTTTGTGAAATAACATTAACCACAAAGCGTATCCTGCGACCAAGGTAGAAATACCAATCTGACGACCTTTCAGAACGATATTATAATCGTTGTTCTCAAAATCATATAAAGCGTTTTTCTGATATTTGTATAAGTCAAACAACACCCGACCACGGATCGGGTGTTGAATGTATGAATATTTTGATAAGAAGTAATCTGGCTGTATTGCACACTTCTTATATTCTTCTTTGATGCGTTCACGTAACTGCTGTGCTGTTGCGTTCATAATACCTCTACTTGATTACGAGGACTCCTGCTCCAAGACCCATTGCCAATCCAACTGCGAACGATGCCTTACGACTTGGGAGTTTAATACCAAACATACGATTTGGGTTCTTTGGTGCTGGTGGTATAAGATTGATAACTGCTTGGAGACTATCACCACGTATCATTGCCATACGTAATGCGTTGTCTTTACTTGACAATGCACTTTCAAGTTCTTTGACTTGACCACCTTGTACATCAATGGTTTCTTTTTGTTTTGCGATAATAGAATCTTTGAGTGGTAATAATTGACGAGCTAAAACAAGAGTGTCTAAAAGTGTTTCTTTCATTACTTCTGCTCGTTCTTCCATACTTAATGTTTCATCTCGTAAAGTATTTACTTGACGACTTAACACCTTTGCACGACTTTCTGCTGCTCGTGATTCATTATCTGCGATAACAATCTCTTGCTTTAAACTATCAGCGAGTTCTGTTGCAGCTTCTGCCTTTTGTTGAAATACTTTATATTCTGCAATATACTTGTCCATTTCGTCTTGACTATCATTCTTAACATACATTACTACACCCAAAAGTCCTGCTGCTATCAACATCCACTTTGCAATAGGTGCGGTGATGGTAATAGTTTCCATAATTAATTTGAAAGTTCCAATTTTCTTTTCAAACTTTTTCATAAAATTATCCGTTTGATTGTTCCTGTGTTTCGTAGTATTGTCTGATTTCTTCTTCACTCATTCCAGACTCGACCATTTCTAAATGTTTTTGTAGCTTAGTAATTTCTTCCATTAAATCTTTTTTGACCGTATTAATATCCATATCCCACTTTTCAATCATCAAGATTTTTTCATTATCTGCGTGAATAAATTCTGGTTGAGAAAGGTTATCGTGATAACTTTGTAATTCTTGTATTTTATCTCGTATTACCGCCATATGATTTTGACGACCTTTTTCTCTAATTACATCTTCCCATTTACCAGATGTTTTTAATTCCATCTCTTCTTTCAACATACATTCGTGACAGTGACCTGCTTTTTTATATGCTTTTAAGTGATGACCGTTGAGTGGAGTGCCACATTTTGGACACCACCACGGAGTTTTGAACCCGTCAAGTTTCGTAACGGTTTGGACAAGACCGTTCTTTTTTGTCCATTTTTTACCGTCAACATCTTCCCACACTTCACCTTCTTGTCGTTCTACTTGTTGTGGACGCCATCCAAATACAAGCTTTTGCTCCTGCTTGTTCATTACCTCACCAATTCGTTTTCTTACATCTGCTACTGCTTTTTCATCCATACGTGACATAGTAACCTCTTATGATTTAGCGAATTTGTCTGCTCGTTCTTTTGTACCAAAATATCTTACTTGATTTTTCTTATTTTTGCCACCAAAGTTTCCACTTTCTGTTTCCCAACTTTCACCAGGTTTATAGAATGATGGGTCTTTTGGTTTGTCTTGTGGTTTTTTTGGTGATTTTTTACCTACTGGTTTTTGTCTTGGTTTTGTTTGTCGTGGTGTTTGTTCTGGTTCACCACCATGTTGTTGTGTAAGCCGCAACGCTTCTTCCGAGTCGGTTGTAGTTTTCACAATTTTCTTAAAGATTTCTGGATCAAACTTACCATAAATTTTTGTAAATATTTCTTTTTTAACATCATCTGTAATTCGTGGGTCACCCAATAATGCACGAACTTGTGTTCCACTAATGTTTTTACCATTAAGTTGTAATTGCATTTCTGGTGCAATCATTACATATCCATTTGTTTCATATCCTCCAGTAGATGTTTGTGGATCATATGGTTGAAAATATTTACCACCGGAAAGTCTATCAGCATCTTTTTCACTTAAAGCAAATACTACGCTAGTGTCCGGCGGTAATTGCTGTGTAAGTTCTTTTGGTGAATATGGACTTTTAACTTGCACAATTTTATCTTCTGGAATACCAAACATTTGTGTCATTATTTGTTTCTTTTCATCAAATCCAAATGGTGATCGTGTCGGATCTGTCACCCCACTTGATACAATATACACATTTTCTTCACCAAATTCTTCAACCAACTTTCTATAAATGCTATAATGTCCCGCATGAAATGGTTGAAAACGACCAGGAAAAATAGCGATTCGTCTACTTTTACCAGTTGGTGTAGTTGTTGTTTGTGTGGTTACTTGTGGTTCTTCTGCTGGTTTCTTTTCTGGTTCAGCAACAACTTTAGCTTTACCCCGTTGAAACTTCATCATACCAAGAATTTGATTGACTGGTGCAAATGCTCCAGTAAATTTATATGGTTTACCATTATAGATAAAGACCAATCCTTCACTTGGTACTACACGTTCAATACCAAGGTCATCCAATCGTTCAATTTGTTGTTGTAACATTGCCAATTGATTTTCATCACCAGCTTCTTTAATCTTTTCTATAGCATCTCGAACTTCTTGTTTTAGCTGCGCTGCCATTTCTGGGTTATTTGCCCCAAGGGTGTTGGTGACACGAAGTAATGTATCTGCACCAATACGTAAAAAAATACGTTCTATTGGACGAGTTGCTGCTTTTTGTTTAGCTGCTAGCTGGGTCTTTTCGAACTCTCTAAATGCCTTTTTCTTCTCAGGATCTTCGATATCCTTAACACCAAATTTCTTTTCACCCATAGCCCAACGACGAATAAGGCCTTCCCGTTCTTCTGGCGTCCAGTCGATACCCATATTATCTATTTCTCTACTCCACCATGCTACCTTGTAATCTTCCAATGTGGAGTTATCGTCAAGATCAAACTCTTCCTGAATACGTGCAATTTCTGCACCATATTGTTGTAATCGTTCTTTATTACGAACGGTATCCGCATCATTGAATGTGATGGGTTGTGGACCTGACAAGCCGAAGGTACGCTGTCTTTGCGCACTAACTGCTTGCAGCTGTTGGTCTAGTATTTTTGCATCTTCTACATTACGACCAACTTCTTCACCTTCTTCATCATATTCGATTGTTCCGTGAAATACTAAAACTGGCTTTCCGTATGGGATGACATTTTTCGTATCTGGAAAGATAATTTCTACGTTCATAAACTTACTACCTTCACCAAACATCTGCTGTCTTTGTTCTTCTGGTAAGGCGTCGATTGCTGCTTGAATATCTTCTGCGGTTTGATTAAATGCCCTTTCTATATTTGGATTTGGATGTCCCTTAAACATACCACGAATACCCGCAACATCCAATGCATTTTTACCACGATTTTTTACTTGACCTTTATTACGAGCAAACACCACACGACCGTCACGAACACTGAAGGTAATATTTTGTCCGTCGAGTTTTTCGGTTACTGGGCCTTCTGCGTCCAATCCGCCGACCAACCCACGTTTAGCCATTTCCTTCAAGTCTCTAAATGTTAAACTATCATCTTCATATGGATGGGCTAAATGTCCAGCTGCACCACCTTCCACAATCAACTGCCACGGACGATTTGGAACATACCCTTGCATTAATTCTGACAAGTAAATTTGTTCTATATTTTCGTTTTTCTTATCTCGTCCGTGGTCTTTTTTTGCCAACTTCCAATTACCATTCTTTGCACCATTTGGATGATGCACATCATGGTTCTTCATCTTCGACTTACCGTATTTCTTTACTGCCTTCTTGCGGTCACGGTTACGGGCAACGCGGTCATCCTGAGTCTTTTTAAGGTACTGACGAACTTTTTCGGGGTGACGCTTGTTGTACCTGCGCATCCGTTCCGTACTCGATAGTGCTTCTTTTTGTAAGAATTCATCATCTTGCTCCGGACCAAGTGAATAAGGAAATGCAAATGCGTTATCTACATTTTGTGGCTTAATTTCATCCACACCACCAGTATCACCAGCACCAGCATCACCACTATCGGTTGGTTCCGTTGGTGGTGTTGATGGTTCTTCTTTGGGTTGTTCACCAGTTTTAATTACACGAGGATACAATGGATAGAAAAATCCATAACGTTTAATCTTCTCTTTTGCCTTCTTACGCTTCTTCTTTGCTTCTTCCAACGTATCAGTCGTGGTAATAGCTAATTCTTCCACAAGTTCTGGGGCAAGTTTCTCTACCAAGAAGTTGTGTTGCTCAACATAATCGTCAAGTGCTACTATTCGTTCAAATAATTTGTTTATGTTCATTGTCTTGAACCTGTAAAGATAGTTGGAACTGACTGAATATTTAAGTCTAATGCATTATTGTTAATATCAAACAAATCTGTTTTAAATATCAAACTTGAAGTATTTGCTGCATTATTTGGAACTGTGATAATAACTTCATCTGGACTAAACGCATATTCCTCCGCAACCTTTAACGAAATATTTGCGAACTGCCAAAAACCATTATTTACTACAAATCTTAATCCAGCACTACCACTTCGTGGAACTGTAAAATTGAACTGTTTGCTTGGGAAGTATCCCGCTTTACCCGTAGTGGTGATTGAACCTATTTTTTGACCAAATGGATTATTACCAGCTATAGCGGAACCAGTTATATACACATCGGTATTATACGAACTTGCAGTGTATGCGAACGCTCCAGATGTAGTATATACATAACTATCAAATTTCAGTGTATACTCAGATGTTGGAAATAACGCAAATTCTTCTCGTGTTCCTATAAAGTAGCTACTTGTAGTAGTGACCGCATATCCCGCATCCAAGATATTACTATCATCGAGACTTAAACTAATATGCGTAGATGCATTTAACGTATCATCACCATATGATGTATCAGGTATACCAGACCCAGTGACATTATGTGCATACCAGCTTGCGGTCAATATTGCACGAGTATTAAATATACCGATTGGTTGTTCTCTATCATCTTGGTCTGTAGAACTGGTTATTAGTAGTTCACCGACAGTAGTGGGTGTGTCTGCGACGAAACCAAAGTCAGTTTGTGCACCAGCTTGTTTACTAGATGCTTTAATTCTAAAAATTTCACCACTAACTGTATCAAGATTTATGATACGAAGTTTTGCGAATGATAATATACTACTGGTTATTAGTGTGGAACTTTCACTTATAAAACTATAATTAAGTGAGGATGTAATAGATTTTGCAGTTCTAATATATGTGGTAGCTGATGCTGTATATAATGTTTCACCTATTTCGTATTGTCCGTTCCTTACTGGTGTAAAGTTAAGTATCGTGTTATCTGTCGAGCTAGTGATGTTTACATCGGTAAATGATCGTGATGCATTTAAATGAGAAAGTGGTAAATCTACAGAAGCTGTGTGGTTTGAGAGTACCTGTATTGATTCTGTTGTTGCTGGTATTGTTCCTGTGTACTTACGTTCTTGTAAACTAAAACTTCCTGTTATTTTTGGTGTTAAATGAAATCCTTTAAATGCACTACCGCTATTAAGAGTTACTATATAACCACGTTGTTTATTTAATACATTTTTCGGTATTAATGTGATTTGACCTATAGGATTATTGATAAGAGATTGACTGAGTAGTGAACCTGTCAATAATAATTCACTTGTAATAATTTCAGGTTGTCTTTTAATTCGTATTGATGTGTTATTTCTTGCTTTTGGTTCTACGATGAGTTTCTTTTGCCAACGTAAATTAACACGACCTTGCCAAATATCAGGTATCGGTTGTCCGTTTGCTAAACGTCTGGCGGTTCCCAATATAGTAAGAGTGGCTGATCCTCTTGGTGTGTTTTCATATATTTCAACTACCACCACACGTGACCCTGCTTCGGAAAAATTACGTATAGCTTCTACATAAATACTATTACCGTCCACATCCAATATTTCAATTTGAATAGTGGTGTTTGGTTCCAGTAATCCCGTTCCAGTAACAAGAAAAGCGTTCTTCCCACCAGTGAAATAGCTATCTAATTTTTTTATATTAAAATACACAGATTCCTGACTTGAATCTTCAATCAAGACAGGTACCTGGTTTAGAAATTGCTTTGCTAATGCTTTTCTAGTTCGTGCCATAGTTTCTCACCGTAATAACTACTCAATATAAATAGTTATCACGACTGGATATAGGAGAATCCGTCCTCTCTTTTTATCTCAATTAAATTGTCTACCATATCTCTGACCACATCCAAATGACTGATAACGATAAGGAAGTCGAACTGTGCCTTCAGGATACCAAATAGGGTATGCATCGAAGTCATATTCTCTGCGTCTAGTGTCCCCAATCCCTCGTCAATAATCAAGAAGTTGGACTTCGGAAGGTTAGATGCGTTCATTAAGGCTACACGGATTGCCAGACTACTGACGAAGCGTTCCATCCCCGATGAGTTTTCCAACGGCCACACGCGGTCATAATCGTAGTTTAACTTACCTACGATGTTCTTCCCATCCACTTCAAGTGAGATAGTGAAGTCCACAATCTGACTTAAAATATTATTTATTTCAGCTTCGATGTTCGGGATTGCCTTACTCATCAAGTCATATGGAATACCATCACGACCCACCGCTTCCATATAATACTTATACGCCTCGTATGTTGCTTCTAACTCCTCAGCTTCCTTAATCTGGTTCATAATGTCTGTCTTGGTTGCTTCTAAGAC
>Ga0315909_10004143_pt1 | contig 17236 bp, 18 predicted proteins | sample LakEriMetagenome_11_FD_203527 | JGI IMG/M metagenome (GOLD analysis project Ga0315909, IMG submission 203527) | Freshwater fungal communities from buoy surface, Lake Erie, Ohio, United States - Buoy 2 MA125 | ecosystem: Environmental > Aquatic > Freshwater > Lake | place: USA: Lake Erie, Ohio...
TAAACAAGGAGTAACCAATTGAAAGTTAAAAAAATTGCCATCGTTGGAGGTGGCACAGCTGGTGTAGTTACTGCACTAATATTAAGAAAAACATTTGAAAAATTAGAAATTGATTTAATTGAATCAGATAAAATTGGCATTGTTGGGGTGGGCGAAGGCTCTACTGAGCACTGGCAGTCTTTTATGCAACACTGTGATATCAGTACCACAGAACTAGTTAAGCACACTGATGCTACATTTAAATATGGAATTAATTTTGAAAATTGGACAGGAGACGGATCTAATTATATTCACTCAATAAGCAGTGCATTTAACATGTCTGCTCAGAGTAACAGTAAATTTGTTTACTCATATCTAATAGCAAATGGCGCTAAACCATTGGATCTTGTACACAAGTACATTGCACAAAGTTTACATAAGATGCCATTTTTTACTATTAATCAGTTTCACTTTAATACAAATAAACTTAATACATTCTTGCATGACCTTTGCGATAAACGCAATATTAAAACAATTAAGGCAGAAATTAACGAAGTAAAATTATCTGAAACTGGAGAAATTAGCGAATTAATTTCAGAAGATGGTAGATCATTTAAATACGATTTATACGTAGATTGCACAGGGTTCCACAGACTTTTATTACACAAAGCAATGGGAGTTAAATGGAAAAGTTACAACAAGTATCTTCCTATGAATAGTGCTATTGCGTTCCCAACAGAAACTACAGAAAAAATTCCTAGTTGGACATTAGCTCGAGCAATGACCAGTGGTTGGTTATGGAGAATTCCTACACAACAACGATATGGTAACGGTTATGTGTTTAATGATAATTTTATATCGTTTGATCAAGCAGTACAAGAAGTTGAACAACACTATGGCCATGAGATTAATGTTGGTAAAAAAGTTAGTTTTGATGCTGGTTGTTTGGAAAAATTCTGGGTTAAAAATTGTGTTGCAATAGGATTATCATCTAGTTTTGTAGAACCGCTAGAAGCAAGTTCTATTGGATGTAGTATTCAACAGGCATTTAAATTGAATACAGTATTACCTTCATACATGCCAGGAGTGAATACAGAAATGTCTGTTAATGCTTTTAATGCAGAGTGTGATGAGTTATTAGAAAATATTTTAGATTACATTGCATTACATTATATTACCAAAAGAGATGACACTGAGTTTTGGAGATCTACGCATTCGTTACCTAAACCACCAGGATTAGAAGAACGCTTAGAATTATATAAACATAAAATGCCAAGCCCAGCAGAATTTTTAAATCGAAAAGTCATGTTTAAAGAAGCAAACTGGATTGTAGTTATGCATGGTCTAGGATTAATTACTCAAGAAGCTGCACAAGCAGATGTCGATATACAGCCTAAACATTTAATTGAATCTATACCTTTTAATTTACCTAGAGATGATTGGCCTGCTGAAGATTTCCACGATCACAGATATGCATTACAATGGTTAATGGATAATCCGGAGCAAATGTAAATGATTATTCAACAGGGATTAAACTGGGTAATTACAGATCATATTGCTGACCTTGACCCAATAAGACGTGTTGTAAACAATGTAAGTGAAGAGGATTGGTCTAGGTATACTACTGCTAAAGGTCCTAAATCTCGTCAACATTATATTATAAATCCGTCTTGGATGCCGTCAGAAATACATCAAGAACCTGAAGGATGGAACGAACTTAAAACTTGGTATGAAACAACGATTCAACGACAACTAGTTCATCACGGTTTAATGCCTAGCCAATGGAATAAATTAAATGCAAACAGGGCTTGGACTGTTATAGGTGAACAAGGCAGTTACCACACAATACATGATCACGGTCCAAATGCTGTGTGTACTATTACATATCTAGATGTGCCAGAAAATCAAGACGAAGCAAACAGAGAAGGACAAGTCTTTTTTATATTACAGTCTGACCCATATCATCCACTAGCACCAGTTAAGCATAAGGTAGTACACGTTACTCCAAAACCTGGTATGTTAATTATTTTTCCTAGTTGGGTACTGCATGGAGTTTATCCTCAAGGTGCAGGAATAAGACAAACTGTAAATATTGATCTTGTTGGCAATTTAGTTGCCGGCCCTGAAGATTCTGCTGGATTTGTTAGTATTGCCTAAATTAAATCAATAATATCAAATACTGTTTGTAATTTAGTACGGATAGTTTTATTACTAAAACTATTGCGTAGTCCTTGGTGCAACGGCTTAGGAGCATAATCAATATTGGCCCATGCCCACGCACAATGTTCTTCGCTTAATACAGGAATAAATTCATTTTCTGTTACACATAGATAAGTGTGAAAATTAAAAACTTTGTCATTACTAACAAATGTTTCTAGAGGAATTGTTTTAATTATTTTTGGAAGTTCACCAATTTCTTCAGAAATTTCACGCTGAAGTCCTTGCCAAGGATTTTCGTTTTGTAAGTTTGTGCCACCTACAAGTCCCCAAGTACCAGCGTGTTTACCTTGAGCTTTTTGTAGTAATAAAAATCGTCGTGTGTTTTTAGCGTAGAATAATGCTCCGCTACATACAATACGATCCGTTAAAGCTCTAGTCTCCATGATCCTGCTCTATACTCGCCTTCAAATGATTTAGTCCAATAAACGCCGTTCCAGACGTATTGTACTCCAGTATATATATTAGTTTGATAGAGCAAGGTGTCTGATTCTTGAGTTGAATCAAATATTACATTCCACTCTGTACCAGTCCACTCAATAATATCGTTTGCCTTAGCAACAAAATCGTCTCCGCCTGTAGATTTCCAAGCATCAGGTCCGTCTTCGTTATCAACTGCACCAATATCTTCAACAATTAAAAATCTATCTCCAGCTTCAACGTTCTGCATACCATTACCAGGGTAAACTTTTTGAGGATCGATGATAGCATCAAATGTTCCAGGGCTGTTTGATCGATAACTTCCAGCTTGGTCAAAATCAGGATCGGTGTCTAAATTACCATTACTATCAATTAATATATCTTTTGGCCGAGTATCTGTATCCCAAGAAACTGTCAATATTGTTGGATCTAGCGGGCTAATGGCAACTGTTCCAACTACTTCAGTTCCATTAGGTTGTGTTAGATAAAGTGCGCTTGAACCAGCGTTATATTTTCCAGGATAGGCATCAAATACTGTTTGCCATTCAATAGGTGTTCCTTGACGAACCGGTATATCCAATGTAGGTTCTCGAGGTACACTGCTTTCTGTTTTATGAAGTAAGATAGCTTGATTATTATAAACCTGAATGTTGTAATCAGTGATAGTTACAACATCGCGAGTAAGTAACTGACCAACTGTTAACTCTGGTCCTGCAAGCGGCTGACCAAGACCGTCAATATATGTATTTTTATCAATAGTAGAACCCTGATGTATACTAGTAATAATTTTTGTAATAACACCAAGATGTTTAACTTTAACAGGCGGACTAATCCAAATTGGAGTTTCAAAAGATATTGACGCAATGTCAATCGGAGTATCGTTGCCAACAGGCACTGTACGACTTGACCAAGTAACTTGTCCTAAATTCAATACCGTCAAACTAGTCCAATCAATATAGTTGTCAGTAGTTTGTAATTCTAAACTAGGGTTGAATAATACTAATATTTGCTCTAATAGTTGTAGTTTTTGTTCTGTATTTGCAGTCCACACATCACATTTTAAACTTAATTTAAACGGAGTTGGCATTAAACGTTCTACTGTATAGTTACGACCTTGGCCTGTTGTATAAACTGGATTTGCTGGATCGCTGTCATTAATTTCACGTTCTCTAACATGAACTTTGCCAACATAACTTGGATCGCCTAGGCGGTTTCTATCTAATTCTAAGCCGCTAATATAAACACTCATTCGTGGAACACTGTTAATTTTGTTTTCACTGTTTTGACGTATGATTGCAGCAGCTTGTCTATCAGCATCTCCATACATTACAGGAACACGAACTAGTGTACCGTCACCGTATCTCACTGTAAAATTGCTCAAGACACGAATTGTTTGTGTAAGATAACGTCTTATTTGTCCGTCGTAAAAATGTTGCATTATAAATCTGCCTTAGGTCTAAGAGCCTTGCTAAGGCTTTGTCGTTGAGCTTCTCGGTTGTTGCATAAGCTAAGTTTCCAAACACCGTCGTATGGTAAAAACTCTGATGCTGTACCAGTATTATTAGTATTACCAGAACTAGTAGCAACAAACGTAGTTCCTACAGTATTAGAACTTGCACCAAGTGATGTAAAATCAGTAGTTCCTAAACTTGTAATTTTGTAAGACTTTCCAACAGTAAATGATCCGTCAGAAAATTCTGGAAGAGTAATTCTCACTTTGCCAGAATTATTAGATATAATACCAGTATTATCTGCAACTACATAAACTATTTCTAATGTTTCTAATTTAAAGACAACATACAACGACTCTTGATAGTTGATATTTGTATTGAATACATAATTGTAATTTACTGGAACTGTAGCAGGAAGAATAACTTCTGGAGGAAGTTTCAACCAGTCAATGCCAATGGCTTCGTTGTAAATGTAATTTGTATTATTAATGAATCCTGTAGTATGTGTTTGACGTGTATCACTATTTGTCATATTCATACGCACAGCATCTTCTACTTTGACCCAACGTGTGCCATCAAAACGGAATAATCTATTAGGTAAAAAGTCTGTACGTAAAAAGAAATCATCAGGTCCTGGTGCTTCTGGAAATTGTATTCCGTGGCCAAAATCATATCCGTTTTGCGGAAAACCATCTCCAACAAGAAATCCAGTATAACCTGTTCTAACTGGACGTTTGTTTGATTCTAGTGCTGTGATAGATGAAATACTTGCATCAAGTTCAGTTGTATTATCTGCTGTATTGAGTGTGGCTTTACCTTTTTCATCTACTGCTAATGTATAAAACTGTCGTGTTTCGTAACCGCTTTGTGGAGAATCTGCTTCTGCTTGTAAAATAACAGCGTCATTAATTTCAAGTTCTGCACCACGAGTACTCAGTATTTCTCGTAATGTTTTATCAATAGGATCACCATTAGCATCAACTGCTGGCTTGTCAAGTATGTCAGCAAATTGTTGAGCATCTGTAATTTTTTTAAGTTTTAATCTGTATAAATGAGGATACCAAGTAGCACTAAAACCTTCACTTGCACGGCCAACATCTTCGATAACATAGTAGCGCGGCAAGCCTATTTCGTATTCATTTAATGCAAAATTATCACGTAGGTGAGGTAGTTCAATAACATCTCCGCTCAATGGTTTACGACCAATGTACTTGATAAAATCATTAATATGTACAGTCATGTAAATTGTGTCATTGTCAATAAACAATCCAAATTGGCTTAGATTAAAATCAATATTTTGTACGTTGTAATGTCCGCGAATACGGTAAATTTCTTCACTGTATTTTCTATCACGATTTTCTAAAAATAACAAATCTTGAATATTTGTTTCTTTAACAGCATCGTAAATAGGCTGATCTGCGGTACCTTCTGTGGCAATCTTAGGGCCTAGGTATTTGTGCAAGTATATGTCTGTACCGCCAACCTGAAACATTTCAGAAATCTGACGATCCATGAACTTATAATCTTGCCCTTGTTCGGGTTTGTATAATGATAAACGTGGCATAATGATATTTATCGCAAGATAAATATACTAGGAGAACTTAATATGGCAGATATTTACCCAACAGATCCTGGTGAATCCGACAGCGTTATAGAGCGTAATAAAGCATTTGATTACGTTAAAACTATGTTGGGCGACGGCATGGTTGAAGTTGAACTAGACCCTAAACACTATGAAATAGCATTAGATCGTGCTATTACAAAATTTCGTCAACGAAGCAGTGCATCTGTAGAAGAAAGCTATATGTTCTTGGAACTAATACAAGATCAAAACGAGTACCGCTTGCCCAATGAAGTAATTGAAGTTCAGAGTATCTTTAGAAGAGCAGTTGGTAGTAGAAGTGGGTTAGGTGCAGGCGGTACCCTTTTTGAACCGTTTAATTTAGCGTATACAAACAGTTATTTGCTGACTGGTAGTATGATGGGCGGACTGGCAACGTATGAACTATTTGCTGGCTATCAAAAATTAGTAGGACGTATGTTTGGTGCTTACATTGAATTTAAGTGGCGCCAAAGCAACCATTTACTAACAATATTACAACGTCCATTTGCCCAAGGCGAGCAAGTGTTGTTACGCACACACAATTACCGACCTGATTTTATATTGCTACAAGATATCTATGCTAAACAATGGTTATACGATTATACCCTAGCAGTATGTAAACAAATGCTTGGAGAAGCTCGTAGCAAATTTGGCAACATTGCTGGTCCAGGCGGCAGTGGAATTCAACTCAACGGCACCGCACTAAAACAAGAAGGCGATAAAGAAATTGAAAAGCTCGAAAAAGAAATTTATGAGCTTGTTCCTGGCGGCACTCCTTATACCTTTGTAATTGGTTAAAAAAATCTTGACCTTGTAATAAAACTGTTATATACTAGAGTTACTTTAGGGGACTCTTATGATTATTGGTGTGTGCGGTTTTATTGGTTCTGGCAAAGATACTATTGCTGACTATCTTACAAATTATCACGGTTTTAGACGAGAAAGTTTTGCTAATACACTCAAAGATGCTGTAAGTGTAGTGTTTGGCTGGGACAGAACCATGCTAGAAGGTCGCACTAAACAAGCACGTGAGTGGCGAGAACAAGTTGATCCTTGGTGGGCAGAGCGTCTAAATATGCCCAACTTAACACCACGCTGGGTATTGCAATATTGGGGTACAGAAGTGTGCCGAAAAGGTTTCCACGATAATATTTGGATTGCCAGCTTGGAAAATAAACTACGTAACAGTACAGATGATATTGTCATTAGCGATTGCCGTTTTCCTAACGAAATCAAATCAATTAAAGACGCCGGCGGCATTGTTATCCGTGTTGTGCGTGGCCCTGAACCTGAATGGTACGAGGATGCAGTATACGCAAATAAAGGCCCTAATGGAAATACTCGTTGGGCACTAAGTAAAAGTAATCTTGAAAAGTTTAAAATTCACGCTAGTGAAACAGCTTGGGTAGGAACTGATTTTAATGCTGTTTTAGATAACAACGGCAGTATAGATGAGTTGTTTGCCCAGGTTAAAAATCTGGTACAAGATCCCCTTGTCGCCAGCGAACACCCTCTTTATGCAGGACTCGCTGACAATTAGCACATATAGTTTTTAAGTTAGTGTGTTTACAGTTGTTTAAATCACCATCAACGTGAAACACGGCAAACACTTCCTTATGCGTTGATTTAAATCCGCATTTATCGCAAGTATTTTTCATCTTGTAACCAGCACGGTGCCAACGTGCAATGCCTGCATACTTGCCACCTTTAAGGCAAGCTTCACATAATTTTCTATAGTAGGTCCTGCCGTTTTTAATATAGTTAACGGCTGCAGGCCTGTATCCACACGAACATAAAGGTCTCATAACGATATTTAAGCCTTTTCCATCCCTTTTCAATAGTTGATAACAGGCACAAAAAGCCAAAATCCACTAAATACAAATAGGAATATAGCATTCATGGAGATCACAAAATGGCTCAACTAAGTTCACCTGGCGTAAGCGTAACAGTTATAGACGAAAGTTTTTATACTAGTGCCGCTCCCGGAACAACCCCTTTAATTATTGTTGCATCTGAACAAGACAAAGCAAATGCTTCAAGCACTGGTACAGCTTTAGGTACAACACAAGCCAATGCTGGCAAAGTTTACTTGATTACAAGTCAAAAAGAATTATCAGATACATTTGGAACACCAAGTTTTAAAACTGATGCAAACAACAACCCAATTCACGCTGGAGAACGAAACGAATACGGTCTTCAAGCAGCATACAGCTATCTAGGCGTAAGCAATCGTGCGTATGTAGTACGTGCAGATGTTGACTTAGGTCAGCTAGAAGCACAATCAGCAGCACCTGCTGGCGCTCCAGAAGATGGCCAATTATGGTTTGACACTGGAAGTACAAAATTTGGTATTTTTCAATGGAATAGTGCCGCAGCAACTACAACAACCGGTCAAACATTTGTTAACAAAGTTCCATTAGTTATTACAAAAGAAGATCAACTTTCTGGTAGTACACCAAAAAATAGTGTTGGAGCAGTAGGAGATTATGCTATTGTTTCAAAAGATGCAGAATATTCATTGTGGTTTAAAAAAGCAAAAACAAACACAGCCGCTGGAACTTGGGTAGAAGTAGGATCTCCAAATTGGGTAGCAAGTTGGCCAGCCGCACAAGGCGGTATTAGTAACCCAGCTTTATTGTCTGGAGACACACTAACTATTACTGTAGACGGCAATGACAGCAGCTACACAGGACATACAACAGTAGCATCGTTAGTAGCAGATATTATGACAACACCAGCCGATGGAATTACAGCGGCAGTTATTAACGGTCGTTTAGAACTATACACATCAGGTTTAGATTTTGAAGTAAGTGGAACAAGTGTTGCAAAATTAGGTCTAGTACCAACACCAACTGGTTACGGATCAACTGGAACTTTCAAAGCTCCAGCACTTAAAATTAGCCCGCACTATACAGTTCCTGATTTTAAACGTTCAAGTACTAGTGTTCAAGGAGTTCCATCAGGTGCTGTTTGGGTTAAAACAACAGATCCAAACTTAGGTGCTCGTTGGAGAATTAAAGTTTACAACAGTTCTACAAAAAGTTGGACTGAAAAAGCAGCTCCGCTATATGCTTCCAATGCAGAAGCACTTAAAGGTCTAGATAATACAGGCGGCGGCATAAACTTAACTCAAAATACATTATATGTAAAACATAACATTGAAGAACAAACAACAAATGGTAATCCAGATTTAGCAAACTTTAAAGTTTATGCTCGCAGATTATCAGGAGCAACTGAAATTGTTTCTTTAAGTACATTCTCAGCGTTTACTACAGCAGGTAGTAACTCATTTACAATTCAAGAAACTGTTAAAGGAAAAACAACACTATCAGATGCATTAACTGTTGAATTTACAGGTTCTTTAGGTATTGATGAATTTGTATCTAAACTTTCTGCTAAGTTAGGAGACGCTACTTGGGGGTCAAGTCCAATTACTAGTCGTGTTACAGTATCAAAAACTTCAACAGGAACTGTATTAATTAGACATGCTGACGGTGGAGATATTCACTTTAACGATCTTACTGGAACTGCAATTGGCGATTTGTTTGAACCGTACACTGTTGGTGTTACTGGTGCAGGATTAGGCACAGCAAATTTCTATACAGACATCGACCAAGCACATGATTTTATTGCAACATTGTGGAGTCCATATGCAGATATTACAACTAGTGATTCTGCTCCAACTACAGAAGCTGAAGATGGACGTCTATGGTACAATTCAATGGTAGATGAAGTTGACATTTTAGTTCATAATGGAAGTACATGGGTGGGCTACCAGTATGATGGTTCAAGCGGACTTTCAAATGTTACATCTCCTTATTATTCTACTGATGAAGATGAAAAGACAGATCCTAAAGGTCCAATTATTAGTGCAACTAAGCCAAAGAGACAAAGCGATGATACAAACTTGGTAACTGGAGATTTATGGATTGATACAAGCGATTTAGAAAACTATCCAACACTTTACAAGTACAATGCAGATTTAGGAAAATGGATTATTGTTGATACAAGTGATCAAACTACAGAAGATGGTATAATTTTTGCAGATGCTCGCTGGGCAGTAGATGGTGGTACAACAACCGCTGCAACTGAAAGCACCATAGAAGAATTGCTATTAAGCGATTTCTTAGATCCAGATGCACCAGATCCAGCATTATATCCAAAAGGTATGTTACTATGGAACTTGCGTCGTTCAGGATTTAATGTTAAGAAATTTGTACGTGACAGTATTGATGTACTAGCTGACAATGAACGTCAAGAAGGCGCATCTATGACAACATATTACCCACATCGTTGGGTAACAGAATCTGGCAACCAAGTTAACGGTGCAGGAACATTTGGACGCAAAGCACAACGTAAGGTAGTTATTCAAGCGTTACAAGCTCTTGTAAACAGCAACCAAAGCCTACGTGATGAAGAAAGTCGCGTGTTTAACTTGATTGCTTGTCCAGGTTATCCAGAACTAATCGGTGAAATGATTAGTCTAAACTACGATCGCGGACTAACAGCATTTGTAGTTGGTGATACTCCAGCACGTTTAACACCAGATGCTACAACACTAAACAACTGGGGTAAGAACGTTGCAGGTGCAGTAGAAGATAATGATGACGGCCTTGTTTCAAGTGATGAGTACTTTGGTGTATTTTATCCTTGGGGTTTTACTAGTGACAATTCTGGAAACAACATTGTTGTTCCACCAAGTCACATGATTTTACGTACTATTGCATTAAATGACCAAGTAAGTTATCCATGGTTTGCACCAGCAGGTACACGTCGTGGTGGTATTACTAATGCAACAGCAGTTGGGTATGTTACAAGCGAAGGTGAATTCCAATCTGTATCATTGAATACAGGACAACGAGACACACTTGCTGATAGTAAGATTAATCCAATCACATTTATCACAGGAACAGGTTTAGTAAACTACGGACAATATACTCGCGCAAAGAATGCTTCAGCATTGGATCGTATCAACGTAGCTCGTTTAGTAATTTACTTACGTCGTCAGTTTGCACTATTGGCAAAACCATATGTGTTTGAACCAAACGATAAAATTACACGAGACGAACTAAAAGGCGCAGCAGAAAGTCTATTGCTTGAGTTAGTAGGACAACGTGCTCTATATGACTACATTGTAGTTTGCGACACAAGCAATAACACTCCAGCACGTATTGATAGAAATGAACTATATCTAGACGTTGCGATTGAACCAGTTAAGGCAGTAGAATTCATCTACATTCCTTTACGTTTAAAGAACACTGGCGAAATCAAGGGCCTAGCATAATAATAACGGAGCATACAAAATGGCAATCGCAAGTTTATCAAAATTTACAGTACCTTTAGCAACTGATCAATCAGCAAGTGCTCAAGGTATGTTGATGCCCAAGTTAAAATATCGCTTTAGAGTGATGTTTGAAAACTTTGGAGTTTCAACACCAACAACAGAATTAACAAAACAAGTTCAAGATGCTGCTCGACCAACGTTAACATTTGAAAACCAAAAAATTATGGTTTACAACTCAACTATTAACTATGCAGGCCGTCCAAGCTGGAACGAAGTTACTGTTAAGTTACGTGACGATGTTACTGGACAAGTGTCAAAACTAGTCGGCGAACAGATGCAAAAACAATTTGACTTTTTTGAACAATCAAGTGCAGCCTCAGGCGGCGACTATAAGTTCTTAATGCGTGTTGAAATGTTAGATGGTGGAAATGGCGCACAAACACCAAATATTCTTGAAACATGGGAATGTTATGGTTGTTATGTTCGTCAAGTGAACTATAACCAATTAGGTTATGGGAACCAAGAAATGTTAACTATTGACCTAACAATTCAGCCTGATAATTGTATTCAAACAAGCGGTGGCGCTGAAGCTCCAACTTCAAGACGTACTGGTACAGCAGCTACAGCTTCTGGAGCAAGATAATAAAAGAGCCTACTAATAGTAGGCTTTTTTATGGGTTTTTATTAACTACGTAGTTAATACCTACAGATAAATATTTGTATGGCTTTTACAACTAATCAATTCTTATATCGTCCTAGCAATGTTACGTTGAAAGATTACGCACATGCAGCTCGAATTTTTACTGACGATCAATTTAGACTTGCTCCTAAGAGCAAGTTCTTATTTCATGTGGCATTTAACATAAATCCGTCAGCTTTAAAAAATATCGACCTTGTTCAACGATATAGAAACGAAATTAATGTTTTAGTAAAAACTTGTGATTTGCCACAATATAAAATAAGTGTTGACACTCTTAATCAATATAATAGAAAAAAGAACGTTCAATCTGGGCACAAATACGAAGCAATATCTATTACGTTTCATGACGATAATATGAGCTTAATTAACCAATTATGGCAAAATTACTACGCATACTACTATGCAGACTCAACTAGTGCATTAGATCCTGCGGCTTACAAAAGAACAGCAACACGTAACAGCAACTATATTACAAATCCTTATGGTTTAGACAAAGGTAGCACTGCTCCGTTTTTTAATTACATAACAATCTATCAAATGGCTCGACATGAATATGTCAGCTATACGTTATTAAACCCTATTATTAATACATTTAATCACAATAAATTAGATTATTCGCAAGGTAACACTCCTCACGAGTTTAGTATGAGCATATCATATGAAGCAGTAGCTTACGGAAACGGCGAAGTTATACAAGGAGACCCAGAAGGATTTGGATTTGAACATTATGACCAAACTCAAAGTAGTTTACAACCAGGAGACGGATCTAGACAAGATTCTCCTAGTTTTACTTCATCATCAAGATTAAATCCTCAAGAAGTTGCAAACACTGTAGCGGCACAACTCAACACCGCAGAAAATACAAAAGAAAATCAAAATTCTGGAACAACTAGATCAATAATATCTACTCCACAATCACAAACTACTGGCGGATTTACAAATCTTGTTTTTAATCAATCAACTAATCAAACAGACACTACAGTAGCAAAACAAGTTACTTTAACAAATAACAACGGATAATAGCATGCCAACGAATTTACCATCACAATCAGGCGCTGATTCAAGCCAAGAAGTTAAACAATTTTTTGACAAGTATTATATAAATCAAATTAGTTTTCCAAGTAATCAAATTGATGCAGTAGTTGGCTTTTTTCTGCAACATGGTTTTGATCAAGAAAGTGCCCGAAGTACAGGAATAGTTCTTTTAAATCAAGCACGTGAAGACAATGTGAATGTTTTTCAATTGATTGATACGTTAAAAGCACTAACGGACGTACAGTTAAGTCAAGTAGTAGCACAAATATTAAATGCGTATCGAGAAAACATAAGTGTGTTAGGATATCGTGTAGCTGGCGTCATTGACGAATACGAAAGTAGAAATATTCTAGTTTAAAAATGCCAACTAAATTTGCTCGTGGAAAATTTAACATGACACAGCCAGAAAAATATGTAGGAACTAAAATGCCTACATATAGAAGCAGCTGGGAATTTCAATTCATGAGATTTTGCGATACACATAAAAGTGTACAAAAATGGGCAAGCGAAGCAATAAGTATTCCATATAAAGATCCGTTGACTGGTAGACAGACAATTTACGTGCCAGATTTCTTCATTCAATATGTTGATAAAAACAACACTATGCACGTAGAATTGATTGAAGTTAAGCCTGCAAGCCAAACAATATTAGAGCGTGTAGGAAAAAACAAATACAACCAAGCACAGTACGTTAAAAATCAGGCAAAATGGGCTGCTGCAAATATTTGGTGCAAACAGCAAGGAATTAAGTTTAGAATATTAAATGAAAATGATATGTTCCACCAAGGTAACGCATAAGTAAAGTATGACTAAAAAACTTGAAGAATTATTAAACCTTCCTGAGAGCAAAAAAATCATCAAGGATGAGGAAAAGAAAGCGGCAAAAGCTGAAATGGCAAAAGCACAGCCATTGCTTCGCGATATTAGCGAATTTGACAAAATTTCAGCTGCTTTACCGCAAGTTAAAGGCTTAGGCGATGCTAGCGATAGTGAGTTTGACGCCCTTGCACAAAGAGCTACAGATGCATATGACGATTTAATGGATCTAGGTATGAACGTTGAAGCAAGATACAGCGGACGTATTTTTGAAGTAGCAGGAACAATGTTAAAAAACGCAATTGACGCAAAAGCCGCTAAAATTGACAAAAAACTCAAGATGATTGAGCTACAAATTAAAAAACAAAAGCTAGATCAGGATGCAAACAGCGAGGACAACGGTATTAATCTCAACGGAGATGGCGTAATTATTACTGATCGCAATAGTTTGCTGGAAAAATTAAAGAATATGAAATAAATATAGTATCGGGATTAAACTATGAAATCATTTAACGAATATCTAACAGAAAGCAAGAAAGTTTACGAATTTAAAATTAAACTTGCGGGCGATTATAAAAAAGCTGGCGAGATGATTAAATCTGCTCTTTCTCAATACAAAGTTGAAAGCTGTTCAGCTGGCAAGCGTTTACCAATTGCAGAAACACACGCAGATTTTCCACACGTTACAAACACAAATATCACAATGTTTGATGTTTGCACAGCGTACCCAGTTACTAGTCAACAAGTTAGAGCGTTAATTGCAGAAAAATGCCGTTGCCCACTTGACAGTGTAAGAGTTCGCAATTTAGCAGAAACTAAAGAAGAAGAACTTAATCATGCTAACGATGAAAAGTCAGGCGAAGCACTACTAAGCAAAGATTACGAAGCACAATCAGAAGGTCAAAAGTTAGTTGGTGAAAAACAAAAATTTAATCTATTAAAAGAGTTAATGAAAGATAAAAAGACTCTTGAGCAGTATAAAGGCGTCAATGATGCAATCTTAGCATCAAAAACACCAACTGAATCTGCACCTGTTGATTCAGCAAAAATTAACACTAAGAGTCCTGTTGGAAGTGTGAAAGTTAAAAAGCCAACAGCTAAAACTGTCGGAGTAAAATAATGAACTTTCAAGACTTATTAACAAAAATTAAACAACTAGACGAAACACAAACTGATGAGTGTGGAGACGGATCTACAAATCCAAGAGCAGTAGTTCCAGGCGGCGACAATGATGATATGTTAACAGGCGAATGTGGCGGCATGATGTCAGCACCATCTGCTCCTAAACAAAGTGATTCAGTAACAATGAATGTCAGCATGAATGGAAGTGGTGCTGGCGGCATTAAAGACTTATTAGACATTTTACGTAATCTTGAAAATTCAGGCGATCAAGATTCTGACGATATCCTTGTTGGAATTGGTGCTGAAGAAGATTTTAACGATGCAACAACTCGCCCTAATCCTCAAACAATGGCAGTACCAGACAGCGGGGATGACTTACATCGTGAAAAAGAAGAATATAAAAAAGCAAATGGTGGTGGTAACCCAATGAGAATGCATGAAACACTAGTTGCCAAATTGTCCGCAAAATACAACGAAATCAAAGGATCTTAATATGAATGCAGAACAATATCGTGCCTTAGTTGCAAAATTGGAGGCAATTCAAGAAGCGGCACCAGATGATGATGCACAACAAATAGCATTAGCGGCTAGTAATACACAAGCAGAACCAGCAGACGGCACAACCGTTACGGGCGATGTTTATGGTAATGATAAAATTTATAAAATTGAAGCACCAACATTTAGCCAAGCATACGCTAAAGCTAAAAAAATGGGTCTAAAGAAATTTAAATGGTGCGGCATTTATGCAGTTAAAGATGCAGTTAAACCTCAACCTGTTAAACCACAACCAAAACCTGTTGATACGTTGCCAACTACACGAACTGGTGTTGTACCTGAACCAAACGATTGGAAAGGAAGACTTCAAGCAGGCGAGCGTAATTTAATCTAATTCGTCAGCAGTATCAAAAAGGGCTCTTCGGAGCCCTTTTTTTGTGTAAATAAAGTTATGGCAAAATCACTAGACGGTGTCTTAACCAAAAAGGCACATACTAAAGAAAAATTTAATGAAGCACAAGTACAAGACTTGTTAATGTGTGCTGACCCAGTAGAAGGGTACTTGCATTTTGCAAAAAACTTTTTTAATATACAACATCCTACTAAAGGTAAGATGAAGTTTGAGCCGTATGATTATCAAATACGACTCATGCACAGTTATCACGATTTTCGTTTTAACATAAACATGATGCCGCGACAAAGCGGCAAAACTACCTGTGCAGCTGGTTATTTGTTATGGTATGCAATGTTTCATCCTGACCAAACTATTCTAGTTGCCGCACACAAATACACAGGCGCACAAGAAATTATGCAACGTATTCGCTATGGTTATGAACTATGCCCTGACCATATACGCTGCGGAGTTGTAAACTATAACAAGGGCTCAATGGAGTTTGATAATGGATCAAGAATTGTATCAGCTACTACTACCGGCAATACTGGTCGTGGTATGTCAATTTCCCTACTGTATTGCGATGAGTTTGCATTCGTACAACCTAATATTGCTGAAGAGTTCTGGACTTCAATTTCACCAACACTAGCAACTGGTGGTAAGGCAATTATCACTTCAACACCTAACAGTGATGAAGATACGTTTGCTACAATTTGGAAAGAAAGCCAAGACTTATTTGACGAGTATGGTAACATAAAAGACGATCAAACTGGTCGCAACGGCTTCCACGGCTTCCGTGCAGAATGGCACGAACATCCAGATAGAGACGACGAGTGGCGTAAAAATGAAATGGGACGTATTGGTGAAGAACGTTTCCGTCGTGAATACGGTTGCGAGTTTTTAGTCTTTGACGAAACACTGATTAATAGTATTAAACTGTCAGAATTGCTAGGTCGAGACCCAACATTTAAAATGGGACAAGTTCGCTGGTTTAAAAAGCCAACACCTGGAAATTTATACCTAGCTGCGTTAGATCCTTGTTTAGGAACAGGAGGAGACTACGCAGGTATACAAGTGTTTGAACTTCCTAGTATGATTCAAGTAGCAGAATGGCAACACAATTTAACAATTATACAAGATCAAGTAAAAATATTTAGAGATGTACTAAAATATATACAAACCGAAATTGGGCAAGAATATACAAACAGCATTTATTGGAGTGTAGAAAATAATACGGTAGGAGAAGCTGCATTAGTTGTTATTACTGATTTAGGGGAAGAAACATTTCCAGGATTATTTGTCAGTGAACCAATAAGAAAAGGACATGTGCGTAAATTTCGCAAAGGATTTAATACTACATTTGGCAACAAAATTGCAGCTTGCTCTCGCTTAAAATACTTGATTGAAGAAGATAAAATGAAGCTCAATAGTAAAATATTAATTAGTGAGCTTAAAACATTTATTGCTAGCGGAGTAAGTTTTAAAGCAAAAGACGGGCAACATGATGACTTGGTTGCTGCACTTTTATTAATCATACGCATGAGCGTAATATTAGCGGATTGGGATCCTAAGGTATTTGAGCTTATGAGCGTTAACGACGAGTCAAACGAAGATTGGGAACCACCGCTGCCTATATTCGTTTCCTCAAACCTTTGATAAATATAACATGGACGCAAATTTAGATAAAATCGCTAAAGATCTGTATGGTAAAATACAGACCCGT
>Ga0315909_10004144_pt1 | contig 17235 bp, 16 predicted proteins | sample LakEriMetagenome_11_FD_203527 | JGI IMG/M metagenome (GOLD analysis project Ga0315909, IMG submission 203527) | Freshwater fungal communities from buoy surface, Lake Erie, Ohio, United States - Buoy 2 MA125 | ecosystem: Environmental > Aquatic > Freshwater > Lake | place: USA: Lake Erie, Ohio...
GGAGCTAGAATTTCAATTCCTGTAACCATTACAAAAGTATCATCTTAATAGATTAAAATATGTCATTCACTAGATTAGATCCAACGGATTTTGTAGTATCTTCAGATTCAGTAACAGCACCAGCATGGAGCAATAATGTAACTGCTCTGACTAGCTTCTTCACTGCTTCTGCAACCACAACAGGAAGTTACTACATCGATGTTTATAATGCAACTCCAACAGCAACAGGATCTGCTGTACAATTCTCTATAGCTTATGGACGTGCTGATGGATCAGGTTCTGCTCCGTTGAATCCACTAGTACTCGGTAACTCACCAACCAGAATTACTTTTGGTCAGTATAGAAATTTGATTTATGGAGATGCTGAATCTAACGTAAACTTTGGTGGACTAAATACCGCTTCTGTTGATTTGATAGCTCTTCAAGTAGATAGAAACAGATATAAAGAAAGTTTGTTCCCAGGAACATTTAATATAACCTTGTCAGGATCAGTTGCTGGAACTACTCCACTTAAACTGACTGATAACTCTAATCAAGTTAGTACAATCACTTACGTAGATGGTGGTAGAGTATTTGATATTATTTCAGGATCTAACGGTATCGCAACCACAGCTAATCCTTTATCAGGAGCCACTAAAGGCTACACTGCCTCAGGAAGCTATGGATTATATCTTCCAGACATTGGATTGATCTTGTTGAATCCTGCTGCATTGACACTTGCTCCAGCCTCTGGTGGTTTAAGTTTAACACTAGATAGTACTAACAATACTGTAGGTGCTAGCTCAACAAACCATAATAACATATATAAAGCTATTTATTCAGGAAGTTACTTTGCTCTTAACTCTCAAGAAACAGTATCTTCTGATTATGTGTTTGTAAGAATTAAGAACCAAGACTACAACTACACTACTAACCCTTCATTTATATCGGGATCTACAGGAACATTGATCTACTCAAACTTTATCAACAGTCCTCAGACCTTCCCTACAACCGTAGGTTTGTACAATGATAACAACGAGTTATTGGCAGTAGCAAAACTATCACAAGCTTTGACAAAAGACTTCACAAAAGAAGCCTTAATTAGAGTAAAACTAGATTGGTAAAACTAAATGTCAAGAGCGAAGAATACCATAAAGCAATCGGATATCTCTTCGACTCCTATAAAGGTAAAGTATTCTGCTACATACACTAGTCAGTCACTTTTAAGCTACGGAATAACTACTAATAGGGGTCAGAATATCACTCCTTCAGCGTCCATGTTTTCTACATACAAAACTAGGATGGTTAATTATAGGACTATTAGACAGTTATACTATGAAAATTATATAACTGGGTCTGAATTAAACTCCGCTTCTTATTGGGATCCAATGTGGCAATCCTCAGCTTCATCAGGTTCATTTGATGACGAATATAGATACTTTCCTACAAGTAGTCTTTTTGGTAGTTCTAGTATTAGCTTTATAGCTATTCCTACTATAGAGTTCGGTGAACAAATTAGTAGAAATGGTTTTATATTGAAATCAACAGATAATGTTACTTTCAAAATAGTAGATGACGGCAACGGTAATTTAATAGATCAACTAAATTCATCAATCCACGTTGGTAATTTATATTATGCACAAGGGATTGCTGTTATAACTAATAATGATTATATTGGGACTATAGGAAATAATAATTTTACTATAGTAGGGTCTTAAAAATATTTATATTAGATGCAAGTTACAGTCACATTAACGTCATACGGAGACTCGGTAGGTCCTTTCAATATCTACTACGGGTATTATCCTAATACAAATACGTTGGTGGCATCTGATATTAGTGTAGAACAATTAAGTAATGGATACCCTGTAACAGTTCCTGATAATATTGATTACATAAAAGTTTGTAATTTAGATCCTTATGCAGGAGGAAACTGTGAGTATATCTATTATGTTACTCCTAGTCCCACTCCTTCTGTATCTATAACACCTTCTATTTCAGTAACTCCGTCTGTAACTCCTACTGTAACTCCTAGTAATACTCCGTCTTTTTCAATAACTCCTTCAAGAACTCCAACAGTAACGCCTTCCATAACTGTTACACAGACTGTTACACCGTCAGTATCTGTAACACCTTCTATTAGCGTTACACCTAGTGTATCAGTAACACCTTCAATAACTGTAACGGCAACTGTAACACCTTCTATATCAGTTACTCCTAGTATATCTGTTACGCCTTCAATATCAGTTACACCTAGCGTATCAATAACTCCGTCTGTTTCAGTAACTGCTACAGTAACTCCTAGCGTATCTGTAACACCGTCAATTAGTATAACCCCTTCTATATCTGTTACTCCCTCAATAAGTGTAACACCTAGTGTATCAGTAACACCTAGTATTACTATTACACCAACGACTACACCTACTTTGACTCCAACTATGACTCCATCTACATCTAACCCATTAGATGGAACATATTATAATATTTCAGATAATGCATATAATGCATGTTTTGGTCCTAATTCATCGATATTAATTTATGATGCAAACCAACCATTACAATTAAATGATATTTTGTATCAAGCACCAGATGGTGTAGATGTTTGGACCATAGCTGAAATACAAACATTACTTGGTTCAGGTGCTTCAACCTTCTATTTGACTGGAGGTGGTTTGTCTTCTGGGACTGTACTAGTAGTTACAAATAATGGATCTGCTGCTTATGTAAGTAGTACTGCTGTTTGCGTATCTCCTACACCTTCTGTAACACCGTCTATTTCAGTTACACCTAGTATATCTGTTACGCCTTCAATATCAGTTACACCTAGCATAACAATGACAGCATCTGTAACTCCTAGTGTATCCGTAACTCCTTCTATTAGTGTTACTTCTAGTGTATCTGTTACCCCTTCTGTAACTCCTTCCATTAGTGTAACACCATCTATTTCTGTAACACCTAGTATAACAAGAACAGCATCTGTAACACCATCTATTAGCGTAACTCCATCTATTTCAGTTACCCCATCTATTAGCGTAACTCCTTCTGTTACTCCTAGTATATCTGTAACCCCTAGTATTTCAATTACACCAACTAGAACACCTAGCGTATCTGTAACACCTAGCGTATCTGTAACCCCTAGTATTTCAATTACACCAACTAGAACACCTAGCGTATCTGTAACACCTAGCGTATCTGTAACACCTAGTGTATCCGTAACACCTAGCGTATCTGTAACGCAAACAAGAACACCTAGTGTATCTGTAACTCCTAGTGTGTCCGTAACACCTAGCGTATCCGTAACGCCATCTATTTCTGTAACACCATCTATTAGTGTAACACCTAGTGTTAGTATAACAAGAACTCCTACTGTAACACCATCTATTTCAGTTACTCCTAGTATTAGTATAACACAAACTCCTTCTGTTACACCGACTATGCCTTTAGGTGAATGTTACTCAGTGTGGAATACTCAAGGATCTACTATTTACATAGCATATACTCGTAGAGATGGTACTTCAATATGTCAAGAACTTCCTTACACAGGAACTCCAGACCAAGATACTATTACAATATGTGTTAAAGCAGGAACTGGATCTAGTATATATCCTTGGACAGGAGCTGGTTGTACGGGTGGTTTAGCTTCTGCTGTAATTACATCATTAGCAACAAATTGCGCTGATGCTTCTACTTGTATAGAACCTACGCCTACTCCAACAAGAACACCTAGTATATCTGTAACAAGAACTCCATCTGTATCTATAACTCCTTCTACTACACCAAGTGCTGCTGCGCCTTGTTATTACTATGACGTATTTATAAGCTCTACTGATACAGGAAATGCTTACGGAAACACAGATCCTAGTCAAGATAACGTTGTATTTGTAGAATATGATTTGTGTGATGGTGGAGGAAACCAAACTATACCGTACGCTGCAGGAACTTATCCTCAAGACTTCTGTGCCGATCCTAATCTTGGTTTGAGTTTGACATACTATCAAAATGATTCTGCGTATCAAGCAATAAACAGCTCAGTCACTCAGAACGGAACATGCGGCTCATCTCCATTATAAAAAATAAATTTTTTTGTTTGAAATAAAAGTTGTATATTAAGGTTATGGCCAAAATATTTGTTTCTATTGCTGCTTACAGAGATCCTGAACTTATTCCTACTTTAAAGAATATGCTTGAAAACTGTAGTCAACCTGAAAACCTCCATATTTGTATAGGTTGGCAGCACTCTGAAGAAGATACTTGGGACAATTTAGAAGAATTTAAAGATGACTCAAGATTTACTATTCTAGATTATAATTATAAAGACGCTAAAGGTGTTTGTTGGATCAGAAAAAGAATACAAGAAAAATATCAAGGAGAGGAGTACTATTTACAACTAGACTCTCATCATCGATTTGATAAAAATTGGGATATAGTATTAAAAGATTATATTAGTTATCTTCAATTAAAAGGTTATAAAAAACCACTATTATCTGCCTATATTCCAGGATACTTCCCAAATAATGATCCCAAAGATAGGAATCAAGAAGTTTGGAGTTTAAACATACAGAGGTTCATGCCATCCGGAGTTATATTTTTAGAACCTCATTCTGTAAATAATTGGAGGAAGTTAAAAGAACCCTTTCCTACAAGATTTATATCAGCACATTTTATATTCACATTAGGTAAATTTGTTGAAGAAGTACCTTATGATGAACATCTATATTTTCATGGAGAAGAATCTTCTTTAGCTGCTAGAGCTTACACATTCGGCTACGATTTATTCAGTCCACATAAACCTATAATATGGCATGAATATACTCGTGAAGGTAAGAAAAAACATTGGGATGATAGTACAGATTGGTCTGAAAGAGATCAGGCATCCTATGCAAGATATAGAAAATTAATGGATCAAGATGAAGGTTGTACACCTTGTCAAAGAAAAGGATTAGCTCCAAATTATTTTGGTAAAGAAAGAACTTTTGAGCAGTACGAAAGATATGCTGGTCTTAAATTCAAAACTAGACAAATGCATATTGAAACCAAAAAAGGAGAATTTCCTCCAATCAAAGGAGACTACGAATCGGGACTTACTAATACACAAAAGTATTGTATAGACATATATAAAGGTTCACTTACAGAAACAGATTATGATGCATTTGCAATTGCATTTTTAGATAGAGACGGAAATGATATTAATAGACAAGATGCAAATAAAAATGAGATACATACTCTATTAAAAGGAGATCCTAATGATCAGTTTATTCACATTTGGAGAACATTTGATCATGTAGATAAACCACACTCATGGAGAGTTTGGCCTCATTCAGAATCAAAAGGATGGTTAGATAGAATAGAACAAGTTATATCATATGAGTAAAAAGCCTACAATACTATTACACCTGCCAGCTTATCGTGACCCAGAATTGATACCTACTATCAAGGATGCTCTCGCTAAAGCAAAATATCCTAAACGTGTACATTTTGGAATCTGTAGACAATTTCATCCAGAGGATGGATTTGATGATCTTACAGAATATAAAAATGATAAAAGGTTTAAAATCTATGAATGTGATTATAGAGAAGCACAAGGGCTTCCTTGGGCAAGAGCTATTATCAATGAACAATTGTTGACTGATGAAGACTACATTTGTCAATTAGACTCTCACCATAGATTTGAAAAAGATTGGGATGAAACATTGATACAAATGCATCTTGATCTAGAAACTAAAGGGTATAAGCCAATCATAGCAGGATATTCTCCTTTGTATGATCCTTTTAATGATCCACAAGGTAGATCAATGGAACCCTGGCAGTCCCAGTTTGTTTGTTTCTATCCTCATGGCACGATCTTTATTAGGCCTGGACTTCTCCATGGATATGAGAATATGTCCGAACCTGTCATGTCCAGATTCCTCTGTGGCCATTTTGACTTCGCTAGATCAGAATGGGCAAGAGATGTTAAACACGATCCAGGAATATATTTCTCAGGAGAAGAGATCAATTTAACTGTCAGATCTTACACTCACGGGTATGATATGTTCCATCCACATAAAATAGTAGTTTGGCATTCTACTATGCGTGAAGAAAGATCAGGTATGCTTAAATGGGACGATGATGCAAAACTAGGTGTAGACTGGTTTAACAAACAAGAATATGCCAGAAAAAGAATCAGGGTATTACTTGGTTCAGAAGTAGATCCTAATGTTGATCTTACAGGATATGATCTAGGAACTGCTAGAACATTAAGAGACTACGAAAAGTATGCTGGTGTACATTTTAAAAAGAGAGCAGTCCAAAAGTATACATTAGACAATCAGTATCCACCAAACCCTTATATTCAAGATGATGAATTATGGGAACAATCATTCACTGAATCATTTTATCACTTAGTAACTGTTCACCGAAAAGACTTCCCTAGAGATAATTATAAACATATACTTGTCGCCTTTGACGATGATCAAGGAAACTCAATAAATAGTAAGTTTATAACAGGTCATCAATTAGATCAGTTTATTAAAACAGGAAATGCAATTCACTATGAAGAGCATTTCTTGACTGATTCCAAACCTGATAGACTTGTATTTTGGGGATTCACAGAAGAAGACGGTTGGGTAGAAAGAATAGAAAATAAAATATAAAAAATCATGGATATAAAAGATTTCTATTTTATATATGTAATAACAGGAGATAACTATCTTAAATCAATATTAAAAAATTTTGACCATATACCTGATAGAGCTAATGTTGTAGTTATAACTAATACTCCTAAATTACTTTATAAACAAAAAGTAAAATTCAACTTAATAATTGAAGATTTAGAAAGTTTAAGAAGTGATTGGAGTAGAAAAAATGAAATCATACCGGACATAGAAGATGAACAAGATTATATGGATCAATTAAATGAGTGGTATAGATCTGGATATAGGTATCCTATGTCTATAATGAGGTACGGAATAAAATGGGCTGTAAAAAATAATATTTCTAAATTTTTAGTAGCTGAATCTGGTGTGAGTATAAATTACTTTTTTGATTGTCAAAAGGGATTAGATGTACTAAATGAATTTTATATAAATAAAAAAAAGAATTTAATATTTGGATCTCCATTTTTTGTTGAAAATATAGATTTAGCAAAAGGGTGGATATTTGACGGTGGTTACTACGATGTATATAAAAGATATGTACCAAATTTATCTGAAATTACCTATTCAGAAATATTAGAAATGAATACAGAAAGTGAAAAATCTAATATATTATCAGTAGGATTCGATGGTCATACATATGGTTTTATTTTTGATGATATAAAACTAATAGAAAGATTATTTAATATATGGGAAGACATAATGATAAGATATTTTGAATTAGGAGCTTCATATAGCTGGGCTATAAATTTTGAGTGGATAATGTTAACCATATCTTCTATTTACCATAGATACTACAATACTTTTTTATGCGGGCATAATAATATTATTACACATAGTTATAGGCCAGAACACGATTTTTTTGCTATTGATATAAAATATAAAAACCATGATGAAGAATGGAAAGTTGCTAAAACTAGAGAGGAATTTATACTAATTAATAGAGATAAATTAATACAACATTATGGAGGAGAGCAAAGAGTTAAAGATATAGTATATGAATATGAAAAAATAGTAGGCAGTTAAATAAAATTAATCCTATGACTATATACTTTTTAGAAACTCAATATAGATACTGGATTTGGCACGACATGATTTCAGAATTGATTGTATATTTGAAAGATAAATATAACGCAAAAATAGTACATCAAAAAGGAGGTTTTTTAGATATTCCTTTTGGAGATTACAAAATGTCAGATTGTGAAATATTAATACACGATGAAGAAAAAGATATTTTATTTGGTGTCTGTTGGTCTGAGATTTTGACGGGTTTATTTGATATATTCAAAAATAGAAATAATAAAAATGATATTTTTATAGTATCTCAATTTCATAACTTATTTCCAAAAGACTTTGATAAAAACAGTGTAGGATTTAATTTAAAACAAGGTACATTCTATCCTTTATTTCCCACTCTAAATTATGATTATTACTATAATCAAAGGATGCTTAATAAAGCTCTAGGTAGAATAGAATTAAAAGATCAAATGTTTTGTTTGACTACTACAGGCAGAGCCTCAGTTTATAAATTAAGAGATATAGATATTTGTTGTCCTGCGGCCCCTCCTTTAAACATAGATCAATACTTAGAATTAGCCATTCAATATAAAATGGGTTATGCGTGCGCAGGAAACGCTGAAGTATGTCATAGAGATTTTGAGTATTTGGCAATAGGACTTCCTATGATTAGAATGGAATATATGACTCAATTAGATCCTCCTTTAATTCCAAATTATCATTATATATCTGTTAGTAGAGAAGGATTTAATTGGGACATGTATCAAGATCGCGAAGGCGGGGAAAATTATACAGAAGCATTTAAAAAAAGATTTTTTGAAGTAAAAGATGATTTAGACTTTTTATCATATATAACAAAAAATGGTAGAGATTACTACATAAATTATTGTAGCACAAATAATAGAGTTAAGCATATAATAGAAAAATTAAATATATAAAATGGAAAATCAGTTTATAGATTCAGAAAACTCATCTACTCATTGGAAATACTTTGATTCTTTTAATCATAGGGTTTTAGATTTAGGTTGTGGAAGATGGGATGTAAAAGTTTTTGAAGAAATGTCTCCTATTTACTTTAAAAATAAAGGAGCAAATTTAGTTGTTGGAGTAGATTCATCAGAGTATGAAATAGATTACTATAGTAATGAATGCTCAAATAATGATGGATATATTTTTAGAAGAGAGTGGATAAATTCAACAGAAGTTGTTAGAAATTTAATTAATGAGTATAATATAACAGCTATAAAATGTGATATTGAAGGAGACGAAAAATTCTTACTTGAATTAACAGAAGAAGATTTAGTAAATATAAAAGAAATTGGAATAGAATACCACTCTAAAGAATTAAGAGATCAATTTGTAATAAAATTTTTAAATTGGAATTTTACATTAAAAGAACATATGAAGTTCATAAATAACCCAGAACAGATGGGAGTTTTATTTGGTTTTAAAAATAATTAAAGTATGAAAATATTAATTACAGGCGTTGCAGGTTTATTAGGTTCTAGGCTTTCTGATTGGATAATAGAAAATCATCCAAATTCACATGTAGTAGGAATTGATAATTTAAGTGGAGGTCATAAAGAACATATTAATAAGAAAGTGGAGTTTTATAAATTCGATGTCTCTAGAGATGACCTTAATAAATTTTTTGAGTATCATAAATTTGATTATGTATTTCATTTTGCTGCGTACGCTGCAGAAGGTTTAAGTCCGTTCATAAGATGTTTTAATTATAAAAATAATCTGGTAGCTACAGCAAATATAGTGAATAACTGTATTAAAAATGATGTCAAGAGATTAGTTTTTACATCAACTATGGCTGTATACGGCCATGGAACTCCGCCTTTTGATGAAGAACACCAACCTAGACCAATAGATCCATATGGCATTGCCAAATATGCCTGTGAAATGGATATTCAGGTAGCAGGTGAACAGCATGGATTGGATTGGTGTATTATTCGTCCACACAATGTATATGGCGTAAAACAAAATATCTGGGACAAATATAGAAATGTACTTGGTATTTGGATGTACCAGCATATAAATAATCAACCTATGACTATTTTTGGAGATGGTTCTCAAAAAAGAGCATTTAGTTTTATAGATGATTGTCTAGAACCTCTTTGGAAAGCTGCGGTTGATCCAAGGGCATCCAAGCAAATTATAAATTTAGGGAGCTCTAAATTTTATTCAATAAAAGAAGCAAACGAAATTTTAATATCTATTTTAGGAGATGCAGAATTTGTTCATAAAGAAAAACGCCATGAAGTAAATAACGCACACCCTACATGGCAAAAAAGTCAAAGACTTCTAGATTATGAAGATAAAACTTCTTTAGAAGACGGATTGAGAATAATGTGGGAATGGGTTAAAACTCAACCTAATAGATCTAGATTTGAGTGGAGTGAATACGAGTTAGAAAAAGGAATTTATAGCTTTTGGAAGAAATAAAAACGTAAAAATGAATTTAAAAGATAAAATTTGTATTTGCTATGTTCCTTGTGGACCTACTTATAGAGAAAGTGCTTACAAACAAATTAAGGAATACTATTTTGATCACGAAGATATTTACTACTGCATATTAACTGACGATAAGAGTTTTTTTAATGGATTGGGAAGGAAGAATTTAATCATAAATGAACTAAAAGATTTCTACTCAGAATTTCCAAATATAGAAAAAAATGAACCATTTTTAGAAAGTATAGATAAAACAGACTATGCTACAAAATTTGTTCAGTCTAATTATTTATTTCCTTTCTCTTCTTATAGATTTAGTATTTTACAATCTCTAAGGTTAGGAATTAAAAATGTAGCTTTACTTAATACAGACACAGTTTTAGATTTCCAATTTTTAGAAGAAAGCTATTTTGGATCTAATAACTTTTACAACGCAGTATCAGAGTGGGATGAACCTTCTAATTGCTATAAAAGTGAATTAGTTACTGATTGGTTAAATTCAAAATATAATTTACAGGTAGATGAAAAAGTAAGAGTATTAGATGCCGCCGCAAGAATGTATTTTGCAGACTCTATTGAATCTTTAGATAGGTTTTTTAATATATGGAATGAAGCAGTAGATTATCTTTATGAAAAAAATGAAATTCATAGATACAGAGGGCATTATGGAATAAACGATGAATATATTTTAGCGCCAATATATAATGTGTTAAATTTAAACAAAAGAGAATATCACGGATCTAGAATGTTTAATGTTAAACATAATCAAATATATGAAAGATTTTGGAGATTTGGTGGAGATGGAAAAATAAAAGAGGCTTGTGATTATGATGAATTTTTAAAAATCAATAATTTAAACGACAGATAAAACAATATATTTAATGGCCAATATTAGTTTTTACGGTTCTCATAATGCTACATTAGTTGTTGAAAACGAAGGTAAAATACTTTGTGTAATTGAAGTAGAAAGGTTTAGTAATTCTAAAAATTGTGGAATTGCCCAATATAAACCAGCAAGACATATCATAACTACATTAGATCAAGTATTAAATTTTATAGAAAAAGAATACGGAATATCAGAATATGAAACATGTTTTTATGCTAGTACAGATTGTATAGTTGAAGATTTTGATAGAAAATACATATTAATGGAAACTAATCGTAGGATTAATGCTAAAAATTATAAACATGTTAATCACCATTATTCACATGCCTCATCTGTATTTTATCAATCGCCATATAAAAAGGCACTAGTATTTTCTTTTGATGGTGGAGGAGATGATGGAGAGTTTAATGTATATCTTGCTACAAGAGGAGAGGATTTCATTAGATTGGCCCAATTTAAAAATCCTGTAAAAAATGATGGACATACATACTATAATTTAGGTTTTGCTTACATGGTATTTGGACAATACATGAAAGATATTAAATTTGAATGTTTGTCTGATGGTAATTTAGTCTACCCTGGTAAGTTAATGGGTTTGGCTTCTTATGGTAAAGTAAATGAAAATTGGCTACCTCACTATATAGAATTCTTTATGAGTGATCCTGATGGTAAGGATGACGACTATATTCAGAAGCTGGACTTGTTGGGTAGTGAAACAGATACAGTATTTGATATACATAATAGACTAGAAGGTCAAATTGCTTATGATGTTGCCGCAACTGCACAAAGAGCATTTGAGGAGTGTTTTCTCGAAAAGGCAATACCATTCTTCAATGAATATCCTGATCTTCCTGTTTGTATAACAGGAGGTTGCGCATTAAACATAATACTAAATACTAGAGTAGCAAAAGAGTTTAATAAAGAAGTATTTGTAGGCCCTAACCCAAATGATTGCGGTATAGCACTTGGTATGATGTTAGATTATTTAAGGCCAGAAGAAGCTTTTGATGCAACATATGCTGGTATCCCTATACTAGATAGAAATGTACTTACAGAATATACTTATAACTACAATAATGTTAGAAGGTTGATGTCTAAAGATATCAATTACCATGCCTATGAGCAATGGGATCCATCCATTGTAGCTAAAGATATTAATGAAGGTAAAATCATTGGGGTAGTACAAGGTTGTTCTGAACATGGACCACGAGCTCTTGGTCATAGAAGCATTATATGTAATCCATCTATACCAGAAATGAAAGACATATTAAACCATAAAGTAAAACACAGAGAGTGGTATAGACCGTTTGCTCCTGTAGTAAGACTTGAAGATGTGTCTAAATATTTTGAATGGGATAAAGAAAGTAGGTGGATGAGTTTTTGTCCATTGGTAAAAGAAGAATGGAGAGAAAAACTTCCTGCTATTACGCATGTAGACGGTACAGCAAGAGTTCAAACCGTAACTAAAGAACAAAATGAGTGGTTGTATAACCTACTCACAGAATTTAATGAGTTAACAGGAATAGGTGTTTTATTGAATACATCATTTAATGTAAACGGAAAACCAATTCTATCTACATATAAAGACGCGTTTGAAATATACAATAAGACAGAATTAGATTGCTTGCTATTAGAAGATTATTATATAAGAAAAGAAGAGTTTAAATAAAGTGTATGGAACTATTTAAAAAGATTAGAAGTTTTAAAAATAATAAAGTTGATCCTACTATTATAAACAATGATCAATTAGATTATCTTGTTTTATACCTATTAGATGCAATTCAAAATAATATTGAAGGAGACGTTGTTGAATTTGGTTGCTACGTAGGAGAATCTAGTAAGTACTTAAGAAAAACCTTAGTTGATACTAACTCTAACAAAAAGTTGTATGTATATGATTCATTTGAAGGTCTCCCTCCTCTAACTTCTTATGAACAAGGTACTGGGTGGACAGAAGGCGGATTAAAAACAACAGATGCTGTATTAATTCAAAACTTTAAAGATAATAGTTTAGAGCCTCCTGTCATTACTAAAGGTTGGTTTAAAGATATATCTCAAGACAACATACCAGAAAAAATCTCATTTGCTTTTTTAGATGGTGATTTTTATAACTCTATTTATGATAGTTTAAAAAAAATTTATAATAAAGTAGAAGATGGTGGTTACATTTGTTTTCATGATTATGAAAGAAATGACTTACCAGGAGTCAAAGCAGCTATTCAGGATTTTTTTAGTGAAAGAGGATTATCTTATAGTATTGTTAAGATATGTGATCAATTAGCGATAATAAAAAAGAATAGTGAAACTCCAAAATTACATGTAGAAAAAAAGGATTTAACAATAGTATCAGGTCTTTGGAATATAGGAAAACCAAATAGAGGATTCGATCATTATTTAATGTGTTTTGAAAAGTTCTTAGAGATAGATCAAAACATGTTTCTATTTATACCCAAAGAGTTAGAGAATTTTGTTTGGGAAAGAAGAAATAGTTATAATACAGAAATAAAAATATTTGAACTAGAAGATTTAAAAAATATGTTCAGTCCTTTTTGGGATAGAGTTCAAAAAATAAGAACAAGTAAAGAATGGAATGAACAAGCAGGTTGGATATCACAATCTCCTCAAGGATCGTTAGAGTGGTACAACCCAATTGTAATGTCTAAAATGAGTATGCTTCATGATGCGTCAATATATAATCCATTTAATAGTGAAAATTTTATTTGGTTAGATGCAGGTATTTCTAACACCATAAACTACAATCTATTAATACATTCAGATTTCTTTGATAGGCTGAGTAAGTATCTCGATCCATTTTTATTTGTGCATTATCCATATCCTTATTATGGAAAGGGGGTTAATGAAATACATGGGTTTGATTGGGAAGTATTAAATGAATTTGCAGGAGGCGTTGTTGAGTGGATAGGCAGAGGTGGTTTATTTGGTGGAAGAAAAGATGTTTTATCTTTAGCTAATAGTTACTATTGGCACATGTTAAATGATTCTTTAGCTAGAGGGAAAATGGGAACAGAGGAAAGCATATTTTCTATACTTAGTTTAAAATACCCAGAACTATTTAGGTCTACAAGAATTAATATTAATGGACATATACAAGAGTTTGTAGAAAAAGTACTTAATGATACAGCAACATTAGAAGAGATACCAGAAAAGAGAATAAAGTTTAAAAACAATTTAATGAATGTAGACAATTTGAAAATGAGTATCTATATGCTTACATTCAACTTTCCTCATCAAGTAGAACATACTATTCAAACCTGGTTAAAACATCCTAAGTGGATTACAAATACAAGAAATATATTAATAGATAACTCTACAAATGATGAAGCTAGAATAGCAAATGCTGAAATCTGTAAGAAGTATAACTTTGAACATATCATAACAAATGAAAACACTGGAATAAATGGTGGTAGATTTAGAGCTGCTAAACACTTTCAGGCGTCTGATAGTGACTACTATATATTCTTAGAAGATGATATGGGAATACACGAACCTCAAGATGGATTTTGTAGAAATGGTTTCAGAACTTATGTGCCTAGCTTATATGATAAAGTACTTAAGATAATTCATGGTACAGATATAGACTTCTTGAAACTATCTTATACAGAAGTATACATGGATAACAACCTCCAGGTATCTTGGTATAATGTGCCTCAATCAATTAGAACTCAATTTTGGCCTCAGTATGATAAACTACCACAAACGGGTTTAGATCCTAATTGCCCTAGAACACAATTCCATAATATAGAAGTATTAGATGGACTTAGTTATGTAACAGGAGAAATATATTATTGTAATTGGCCAACCATATGTGGTAAAAAAGGAAATCAAAAGATGTTCTTAGACACTACTTGGGAACGTCCTTATGAACAAACGTGGATGAGTCATATGTTTCAAGAGACTAGAAAAGGAAATCTTAAGCCTGCAGTTTTATTGGCTAGTCCTGTAAACCATAATAGAATAGCTCACTACACGCCAGAAGAAAGACGAGAGAACTAATATTTATTCTTGGTATGCCAATTATAACACCTACACCATATACACTACAAATTCAATCAGAAACCACAATCTACCAAAATGAGGTAAGATGCTTGGTTAATGAGAACGACTTTAACTATACTCAGAACCCATCAGCTGTAAAAGCAGGAACTACAGGTTCATATATAGATGCTGTGACAGGTTCAGATTTTCATCCTTATACCACAATGGTGGGTCTTTATAATGACCAAGACGAACTACTAGTTGTAGGTAAATTATCTAGACCATACCCTATTCCACCAAATACAGATATGACCTTTGTTGTAAGATGGGATTCTTAAGAGTCTCATATTTATAATAAATGGGTTATATGAAAAAGTGGTTATACAAGAACGGAGACTCCACTCTAGAGTTTAGAACCGTAGAAGACTTCCCTGAAAATACATTTGGATTCGTATATAAAATTACCAACATATGTGACGGCCGCATATACGTAGGAAAGAAGGTCCTTTTCAATAATCTAACAAAGACATTAACCAAAAAGGAAATACTCGAATGGCGTGGCCCTGGGCGCGTCCCACGTAAAAAGAAGATACAAAAGGAGTCTAACTGGGAGTCTTATTGGGGAAGTAATAAGCAGATCAAGGAAGATCTTAAGAATATGGGTGAGAAGTGTTTTACTAGAGAGATCCTTACTTTATGCAGGACAAAGAAACAACTCACATACTACGAAGTATATTGGCAAATGAAATTAGAGGTAATTGCCATCGATTCTTATAATGATAATATTCAAGGAAAGTTTTATAGAAAGGACCTAGAATAAAAAACCCGACCTTACGGGGCCGGGAATTTATATGTATGGGCTTACAAGGTTATATTGGTAGGTTAGCACTCATGCCTTGACCATAAGTTTGATTAACTATATTAACTACGGTTTCTCTATCTATACCCGCTTCTTTAGCTTCTAATGCGGCTTTTTCAACAGCAATTAGTGGATATTTTGTTTCTTCTTCCATTTCTACACCAGAAGAACTAACTGAAACTTCTTCCTCAACTTCTTGAAGAAGAGGATTATTTGATTTGTATTTGTTGAAATTGAATGCCATTATTTAAAAAATTCCTTCGTTTCTAATCTTGGTTGAAATGTATTGGAAAAAGTCTGCCACTTCATCTTTGTCTGCTCCTGTAGTATCCATCATGTCGTACACGATATCATTTACTTCTCCTTCATAATACTGGCGCTTTTCTTTAAATGCGGTTGAGTTATCTCCTGCTTTGTCCCATCTATTGATAAAATCTTCAAGATAATCTATTTGATCTTGTGTCTTCTCGATATTAGGATCATTAATAAGTTCATCAGCACTCATTTGAGGAAGATTGTTTTTCTTCAACCAAGATATATACTCTTGAGACATTTGATCACGGTTCTCTACTTCATTCATACTAACGTCCATATCACGATCAAGTTCTCCACCTAGACCATCGATTGGATCTTCAGGACCTTCATAAGGTTCAGGCATAGCATCTTGCTGTCCTAGATCTTTATCTTCTTCCATATCCTTAGAAACAATAGTTAATTGAAAACGATCTTCATCTTCATCAAAATTTATTTCATGATCTTCAATCACACCATTTATCATATCTACGATATCCTCAGGTTCAGCATCTCTAACATTGTCTCTATCGTAAATTTGAATTTTATCTAGGATCCTGTCTTTATCTGGACCCTCTATATTATCTAATATCCACTCAAGAGCGTCTTCACCAGATTCGGGATCAGACTTATCAAATATTTCTTCCCTTTCTTCTTTAAGAGGCTTTAAATCAATATAGTGGTTAAGAATACCAAAAGAACCTTGTTGGTGTTCTCTCAAATATTTAGCAATGTCAAAATGTTGCATAGTCATAATTTATATAGTAATAAATATCGTTCATAATTTAATACATAACGGTTCGGTTTCCGGCATAGGGGCCCAAATTTAAAATATATACATATTCACTAAGAACTTAATTTTGGCATCTCAAAGTCCATATCATAAGGACTATTGAAGTCCCTAGGTTTTACGGTTAGCTTCTCTCCTAGTTCTTTTATGACTTGGATGGCTTCATTGGATGGGATTTCGAAACCTTCACGCTTAGGGTTCACGCGGTAGCCACGCGCCTCCAAATGCTCGTGGACAGCCTTCTCAAGTATCTTACTATTAATACACTTATACTTGAAGACAGGAAACCATGGGGTAATAACCCCTGTCGCATAATTGATCTCCT